>Ga0209809_1000158_pt1 | contig 66221 bp, 49 predicted proteins | sample YNPMSTMetaG_FD_186172 | JGI IMG/M metagenome (GOLD analysis project Ga0209809, IMG submission 186172) | Anoxygenic and chlorotrophic microbial mat microbial communities from Yellowstone National Park, USA - YNP MS-T MetaG (SPAdes) (version 2) ...
CGAAGTCAAATATCTGGCTGGCTTGCAGCAAATCCGCTATGTGCTGGTCGATGCCCAGCAGCAGGACATTATCGTAGCCGGGCCCGCTGAAGGGTGGAAAGTGGATGAGAGGGGCTTTTTGGTGGGTGCCACCACGGGCCGCCCCGTCATGCTCCTGGACGACCTCCTGGTGGCCCTACGCACGGCACAACAAGCCGCCCAAGGCGGCATCAGTTGCTCGATCGATCCTACCCCGGACGGCCTGCAACGGCTTCAGGCTTTTGTGAACACTTTGAGCACCATCGGCCAGCCGGACGTTACCCTCCGAAATATCGAACAAGCTCTTGGGCCGCAGCAGATTACGGTGCACGGAGTGCCGGCAGATTCGCATTTTGCTCGGGTCTTGGTGGCCGCCGACTATCGGATGAAGCGTCTGGCCATGGGCTTTGACCCGGCGCCCAAAGGAGTGAAATTGCCCAGCTATCTGGCGATGATCAGTGCCGGGCCGAAAGGCATCAGTAACATGATGCCCCGGTGGTGGCTGGCGCCGAACTATCAACCTTTGCTGCGAGATGAAGAAGGCCTGACGTGGGAATTCCGCGGCGGAAGCGTCAAAGCCATGACCGAGGAAGATTTCCTGACCGCCACCGGCCAGCGTCAGCATACCGGCCGACCCAATCCGATGGCCCAAAAATGGGCCGACCTGATGACCGCCCAGTATGACCGGTTGGCCGTGGCCGAACCGATCTTCGGCCAACTCCGCAACTGCATGGATCTGGCCATTCTGGGTGCCATGATGGTGCAGTATCGGCTGCCGGAAAAGGCTGGCTACAGCTTCCCAGGGCTGCTGGAGAACCACCAGGTGCCCCTGATGAAGTTGGCCCCACCCAAGCAGACCCCAACCATTGCCAAGGCCATGAAAAAAGGCACCAACTGGGTGATCACGGCTTCCGGCGGTGTGCAGATTCCCTCTTGGCAGATCGTCCAAAAGACCGAAAAGAGCGACTCCCTGGGCGCCGTTCGTACACAAGCGACGGCCAAAAAACCTGGCGCCTGGTGGTGGAACTGATCCCAACGAGTGGTCCAACGCCGGCCCGGCCCCTTGAAAGGCCAAAAAGACTTCCGCCTGGGGGGCCAACGGAACAAATCGACCCGTCGAAACACCCATCCCACGCTTATGCGGAAGGCGGTTAAACCGAACAAAATGGCCCGTTGAAAACGCCTTCTCTGCTGCGAAAAATTAGATAGGCAACTCGGGGGTTGGCCCCATGTTGGGTGGCGGCAAACCCCCTTTTCTATTGGGAAAGCAGTTTCGCCGAGGGGAGGCCCCCTATTTTCTCGTACCATTTTAGCCGGATGAAACAACACGCCTCTCCCCTGGCGGGAGAGGCCGGCCAACCGACAGGTTGGCCGGGTGAGGGGGGGCTGTGTGTCATTCCTGCCAAAACAGGAATCCAGAAAAACCAACTGGATTCCCACTTTCGTGGGATGACATATAAGGAGAAGAAAAGAAGGCAGCTATCCTCCTATTTCCCCTCACCCGGCGGCGCCTTCGGCTCCGCCGGCCTCTCCCGCAAAGGGGAGAGGCAAAATACTGGATTCCTGCTTGCGCAGGAACGACATAATGTGCTCCCCATTCGGCGAAAAAATATTGGGCAAACTTTTTGTTCTGCCAGGAACCTTCTTATGGCGATGGAACTCCTAGCACCGGCGGGAGACTGGGACTGCTTGGAGGCGGCGGTCCGGGCAGGGGCCGATGCCGTGTATTTCGGCTTCAGCCATCTGAACGCCCGAAGACGGGCAAAAAATTTCACCGAATCCGAAGTCTCCCAGGCCGTCCAGTTTCTTCATCAGCACGGACGCCGCGCCTATTTGACCTTGAATATCGATCTAGCCACTCGAGAACTCGGCTTGGCCTTGCAGATGCTTCGCATGGCGGCGGAGGCGGGGTTTGATGCGGTCCTGGTTCGGGATCCGGCGCTACTGGCGGTTCGGCCAGCGTTTCCCACCCTGGAGTTTCATTTCAGCACCCAGACCTGCATGGCCAATAGCGCCGACGTGGCAGCAGCCCAGCAGTTGGGCGCCCGGCGGGTAGTTTTGGCCCGGGAGATGAGTCTGGAGGAGATCGCCGCCGCCAGTCAGGTTCCCGGCATCCAGACCGAAGTGTTCGCCCAAGGAGCGCTATGCTTTTCGGTGTCGGGCCGGTGTCTTATGTCCAGTTGGGTAGGCGGGCGTAGCGGCAACCGGGGACTTTGCGCCAGTCCCTGCCGGGCGCCGTGGACCGTCAATGCTCAGCCGGCCGGCCATCCTCTGTCCATGCACGATCTGTGCACGCTGGATTGGCTGGCTCGGCTCCAAGCAGCCGGGGTGGCCGCCCTAAAAATCGAAGGCCGATTGAAATCCCCCGCATGGGTCGAACAGGCCGTCCGAATTTATCGCCAAGCTCTGGAAGGCCAACCGCTGGAGCCGCTCAAACGCCAGGCCCTCCGCCTCACCGACTACACCGGCCGAGACCTGACCGATGGCTACCTGGCAGGCCGGCGCCAGGGGCTTACCGGCCAGAACCGAGGCCGACAACCTCAATGTCCCCCTTTCTCCACAGAATCCACGGACCAGGATGCACTCCCAGAAATCTTCGACGACCGGGAAATCTCTGCTGTCGGGGAAATCCCTTCCGGACAGGGAGTTGTAGCCGATGCCCTCGGCGGGGCCATCGGTTCGGCTGCCGGGGGAGTGCCATTGGGCAGTCCGCTTCCCGACCAGGCCGGTGAAAGCCCCGGGGACGTCTCCGGCAGTAGCACGCCGTTTGACAATTTTCTCTCGGAGGCCCCGGAAGCTTCGACGACCTTGGCTGGCAGTGGGCGGGGGTTCCGGTTTTTGCTCTCTTCGGCCGGGCCGACGATCTCCTGCCATCTGTGGATCGAGCAACAAGAGTTCTGCTGGCAATATCCGAAAAGTGTGATTCATCGTGCCCATAAGGCGGTTTCCGCAGGCAGTTTGTGTGCGGAGTTGGAGGGCAGTTGGATTCAGGGTGTGTTGGCGGAATCGGCCACCACGGATGACCCGGAGTTTCTTTTGGTTCGGCGGACAGCCAATGCGATTGTGGATCGGATCAGTGCGGAGTTGGGCCGATGGCGGCGGTCGGCGAGCCGACCGGTGCCTCTGTGCCTGCCGGCCCAGTCGCTTATTGGGGAAGAGGAGTTGGTCCCAGCCAGTGTGAACATAAGAACCCTTGGCGATCCACCCAACTGCGTCCGGCTGCACAAAGACCATCTGCCGGAATTCTTGCGCTTGCAAACGCCGGTCCGTTTTATTTTGGAAGGGGTGTTGCCAGAGGATGTCAGTTGGATCGCCCGGGCCTGCCGGAAGGAGCGTCCGGTGGTCGCACTGCCGGCCGTGTGCTTTGAAGGGGATTTGGCCTGGGTGCGGGAGTTGGTGGCCGAATGTAAAAAGGCCCGCTTGGCCGTGGAGGTCAACAGTTGGGGCACCTGGTGGATTGCCCGTCATGCGGGGATCGCTTTGGAAGCCGGTCCAGGACTTGGGGTGCTGAATCCGCTGGCTGCTGCCATGCTCCGCAAACTGGGCGCCCGAACCGTTACCGCTTCCCTGGAGGCGGATCGGCGGCAATTGGAGGACCTCTGTGCGGCCGCTCCGGTGGGGCTATCGGTTTATGTGTTCGGCCGGCCTCCGCTGGCGATCAGCCGGGTGGCTCTTCCCCCAGAATACGAAGGCCAAGTGTTTGAAGACCGTCGCGGGCTTCGGATGATCGCCCGCCGAGAAAGGGACCTCTGGGTGTTTCGACCAGAAACGCCCTTCGATTGGCGGCGCCTGCGGAATCAACGCATCCGGGTCAAAAACCTAGTCGTCGATTTGGTGGCCTCTCCAGATCCGCTGTCCGAATGGCTCCAGACCACCGGGCGCTCCGGCCGGCAAACCTGGCAGTTCAATTACCACCGCTCGCTGCAATAGCTGGTCCTTCGAGGCGACGGCCTGGGAACATTCTATAATATGTTAATTTGTTTATTAAATGGGCAAATGGCAATGGCGCGGGTGTCCTCCCGGTGACATAGCCCCGACGGAAAGGAAGTCCCGCTCAGCGGGCCAGGCCTACGGGCGGCGGGCAGTGTGTTCGGCCGGTAGCAACTTTTCGTGGAATCGGCTCATGCAGTGCAGGCTGCTGGCTTCGCCCCGGAAACCGATGACCCGTTTATCCACTTCGATCTGTTGCTCGATGACCCGGCCCCGGTGCAGATCGAAGCGGATGGTGCCGGCGGAGGCTTGTTGGATGAGTTTGGCTTCGACTTCGGGCGGCAGGTTGGGGGTAAGGATTTGGGTGGCGGCTTCGATGGTGGCGATGTGATCCCGGACTTCTTGTAGAGTGAACATTTGTTTCGTCCTCACCTTTCGTACCGCCCCCGTCTCCAGCGGCACCTCCAACTCCAACGTCTCCGACCAACTGCCCCCTACCGCCACCGGCTCGGCCGGCAACGGCATGGTCATCGGAGAATCGGGCTGCTCCTGCGGCTGGCTGATATACCGCTGCCGATGGACTACCTTGCCGCTCGGACTGAGGGTGATCTTGGCCAACGGCACCCCAATCGACTTGGCAATCGTCTGAAAACCGGGCGGCGGGTCCTTGTCCGTTTGGCTATCATAGCGCACCTCTTGACGCCCGGTCAGCTTCTGCCACATCCGGACATTTTCTACCATGTGCTCCAGGATAGCCGTCCCGTCCGGTTGCACCTGAAGCACTTTCCAGACTTTCACCGATCGGCTGACCGACTCGGCCGTTTGGCTCACGCCGGACACCGTGGTCCGGATCAGGGCCTGATGAGTTACTTCCCACCGGATCGTCTCGCCGGGGTGAAATTTATAGCGGAGAAGATAGGGGCCCTGGCCCGACTCTGAAGCGGATTCGCCCCCCGAACTACGGGAGCCTTGCCGGGAGCTTGTACCGGTTTGGCTGGGCTTCGGAGAGCTTTCGGCTGGTGGGGAAGCAGCGGGAGAGCTACCGCCGAGAGAGCTTTTCGCCCGCTGGGAAGCCTCGGGGGCGATTTTCAGCTTACCACCCCCCTCGTCTGAGGCGTTTTTCGGCAGAGGGGGCGCTTCGGAGGTGCTTTTCGGCGGAGAGGAAGCATCGGAGGCGTTTTCACCAGATAAGGAAGGCTCCGGGGAGCTTTCGGCAGAGGGGGAGTCCTCCGGCCAACTGTCGGTCCTATCGCCGGAAGACCCAGAGGCTTCCGACGCCTTCGCCGCCGGCCCCACCGAGGGGGCTTCCGGTACATCTTCGGGGGTTTGGCCAGGGCTTTGCTGGCCCCACCCGGCTAGCACCATGGTGAACCACACGGCGATCGCCCACCCCCCCACCGGCCATTTGCTTGCCTTCCTTGGCCTGATTGTTGCCTTCCCTGGCAAACCGTGCATCGAACCATTCCTTTCCTGCTTGGGACCGAAAAACTCCTACCGCAAACAGTCCGTTGTTTTTTCGTAATATTGCCCCTCTTCCACCACCCGAAAAACTCCTACCGTAAGAAGTCCGTTGCTTCCCCGGTTGGGCTTGGCTCAGCCGGGCTGTTCCGGCAAAGCCGAAGCGATTTTCTTCCTTCAGCAGAGGTATTCCCCACATTTGGGGGGCCGGAAATTCAAGGGTTTTCCTGAAGATCGGAGTTTTCCCGAAAGTTGTTCAGGGTTTGCCCGGCAAAGCAGGGTTTTCCCAGGAGCCCCGGCCCTTTTTCATTGGTCGGAAGCAATTCCTTTTGGGCGACCTGGGTGCCAGCGGCCTCCCCAGCCCAGTTTTTCCCGTAGGGTACGATAATAGCTATGTCCGGGAGGTTGGACAAGGCGAAAACGCACCGGGGCCCGTTCCACCCGCACCTTATCCCCCGGTTGGAGGGAATCAACCACCTGGCCGTCCACTACCAGGGCGGTACCCTTTTGTGGCTGGGGGACCACCATTTCATAGACCCGATCCGCCCCATCGACCACCGGCCGGTTGGTCAGGGTATGGGGGCTGATGGGCGAAATGACGAAGGCCTGTAACTCTTTGCGCAAAATCGGGCCGCCGGCCGATAAACTGTGGGCGGTGCTGCCCACCGGAGTGCTGATAATAAGTCCATCGCAACTATAGGTGGTTACCAGTTCCCCGTCGATGTAGAGTTCGATTTCCAGCAGGGCGAAGGGCGGCCCGGCCAGTACCGCCGTCTCATTCAGCCCCAGCAGACAGCCGACTTCCCGGCCCCGGCGAAAAAGCCGACATTCAAACATCAGATGTTCCCGGATTTGGACCCGGCCTGCTGCGGCCTGTTGGAGCAGTTGCGGAAGTTCCTCCGGGGTTAAATCGGCTAGGAAACCCAATCGGCCCAGGTTGACCGCCACCACCGGCACTTGATGGTATCCCATTTGCCGAGCCGCCCGAAGGATCGACCCATCCCCGCCCAGGACAATCGCCAGATCGGCTTCCAGATCCGTCAGAGGCCGGGTGCCGGTAAAATCCTCGGCCACAATCTCGGCGTACTGGCCAATCACTGGCCGAAGCCGATCCGCCCCCTCCAAGACCCCCGGCTTGCCGCCAAATCCTAAAAGAACTACCCGCATGATTCCACCTGTTTGACCTGGCCGAGCCGGTCCAAAACACAATCTTCGGCCAAACTTCTACTTTTCCTTACTGCTTCTTTGAACTGCCGCAGTAACACGGAGGTCCGCGTGCCCGGCCTGACGCTAAAAATCTCCGTAACATTTAGCCGAATGAAGCAACCCGCCGTCCGGCGGCCTAAAGCCAGTGGGTCACTGCAGCGACAGCGGCAATCCCGACAGGAGAAGAAATCCTTATTCCCTGGATTCCTGCTTACGCAGGAATGACCACATCAGGCCCCTCCATTCGGCTAAGATGTTCCAAATCTCCTTTTGTTTGGCTGCTAGTTAGAATCGTTGGGTCTGTTGGCCCGCCCATCCGACAATCGGTATTTCCGGCGGCAGGAGAAAGACTTGCAGGTGCTGGGACGCCGAGGGCGGAACCGAAGAATTGGCCGGCACATTGGCTGTGGGCACCGTAGCCAGCCCGATCCGAGAACCCGGCACGCCCAGTTGACAGAGTTTCTCTTTGAGAGCCAGCGCCTGTTGGGCGGTCAAAGGACCGAGGCTTGCACTGCCTGCTTGGCCGGGACGCTGCCCGGTCGTCTGCTCTGCTGAGCCGGCCACAATCCATACCCGAAGGTCGTTCCCCTCCGGAGATTGCAGGAGTTGGGCCAAACCGGTTAAGCTGCTCTCGGCTTCCGCGGCCAGTTGATTCTGCCCGGGACGAAAAAGCCGCTCGGATACCAACTGACACTGGCCGGTCAGGGGATTTAAGCCCAGGGAAGGAAATCGCTTGGCCAACTGTTCCAGCCGAAGCCGACCAGCCGCCGGTACCACCATCTGGCCAGTCCCATAGGCAAGATCGGTGGTTGAGGAGCCCTGTTCTTTTAGTTCCAGCCGGCGGCGGATCAGCTCGTTTTCCTGCCGAACTAAAGCAACTTCTTGCTCAGCTTGTTGGAGCTTGCGAATCAGATGCTCTTGGTGGCTGCGGAGATTTTCGACCTCGGATTGCAGAGCGGCGTTTTTTTCCGTCAGCGCGCGGTTCTGAGTCTGGCAGGTATTCAGTTGTCCCTTCGGAACCATGCACCCGGCCGCCACCCCCAGCAGGCCAACGCCGACCATCCCAGCCCACATCCTGCCCATCGCCATGATTCGAATCCTTTCGAATCAGCACCCATGCCCCAGAGTGAAGTAATTGGGGATTTCTGAGAAAGTTCCGATCCCGCTGCGCCTTCTGGTTGTTGCCTTGAAGGCACTGGCCTATGCGGGAGGAACAACACCGAACACCACAGGCCCCAAAATGGGCTTCCCTCCACCCCACCAATGGAAAACGCTTTGGCCGAATCAAATCCGCCTCTCCCCTGGTGGGAGAGGCCGGCTTGGCCGAAGCCCAGGCCGGGTGAGGAGGAGAAAAGAAACCGGCTCTCCCCTTATGATTCCTTTACTTCCTCCTCCCCCTCTCGACAGATGGAACAGAGGGCATTTAGCAGGCTTGACGTGGCTGCCTCTCTATTCGGCTCAATAGTTACCATTACTTCTCAAACAGGCTGAGGATGCCGTCCATGATCGGGCTGCTCAGCACAGTCTCGGAGTCCCAGCTCCAGATGTTTCGGATCATATCGAACATCATCATGCCGGTAACGGCCAAGATCAGCACACACAAGGCCAGACTCAGCACATTCCAGATGGTGTACGGAACTTCAGGTAAAGCAGGGGCAGCCAAAGCGGCAGCTCCCGGAACCTCCCCCGGCGCTGCCATCGGCGGTGCGACAAACGGCGGCGCCATCGGCGCCACGCCCGGCACACCGGCCAATTCCTCTTCCAACATTGGCGCCCGAGCCGGCGCCACTCCGGCCGCCGGTGCTGCCTCTTCCACCTCGTCCAGGGGGATCACCTGGGAACCGCTTTCGGCCTCTTCTTCCCCAGGCTCCTCCAGACCGGTCAAGTCGAACTCCTCGCTGCGCAACTGGGTGGGCGATTCCAGGTCCGCCTCTTCCTCTGCCAAGGTGATCATATCATCCTCACCCAGTTCCAGGGTCTCTTCCCCGGGCGGAGCCAGATCTAACGGCTCCTCCAACGAGATCCCACTATCGCTCGGATCCACCAACGAAATGCCGCTATCGGCGCCCATGGTCACGTCGCTACCTGATCCGCTGCTGCCGCCGATGACCACCTCCTCTTCTTCCGTTACCGGCGCCAGGCCGACATCCGAACCTCCGGCTGGCTCTTTACCTGCGGCAGGCTCTTTTTTCGGCGCCGGAGCGGCGGGAGATTTTTTCGAGGAAATATCGCTTTCCGCTAAGGTGAGATCATCCTCCAACACGAGATCCAGTTCCTCCTTGGCGCCGGCGGAAGGAGGCGGGGTGGGTTTCGGCTCTGCCAGGCGGAGATCGCTTTCGGCTGGAGAAGCGCCGGTGGGTTCACTGATGACCCGGCCCGATTTGCTCGAACCGCCCAATTCCACTTCGCTTAGCAGGACGTCTGGCTCCGAGGGTTCTTCCGAAGGCTCCCCGGCCAGTCCTTCGGATCGAAGCCGCTCCACCTCCTCGGCCTTGAACTTCCAGTCCATGCCATCTCGGTAGCCGTGCAGCTTGTTTTCTTCCCGGAGTTTGTTCACTTCGGCGGGCGTGATCCCCAGGATCTGGGCCACCTCTTGGGTACTGTAAAATTTGGTCATGGGACCTATCTCCGAACAATTAAGGCGACGGTTGTTCCAAAATGGCCTGAATTTCTCTGGGAAGCGGCGGCTGGCCGTTCAAATGAATCAATTGCAAATCCCAATGGAAATTCCGTACACTGCGCAGGCGGATCTTCCCATCGGCCAGATCAATATGATAGACGCTCATGGAGCGCTGTTTGGGATCGATGAGGACGACCTGCTGATATTTGTCGGCCACGGTGGTGGCAAAGGCCAGCAGCGGCGTTTGGCCACCGGCCACCATGGGTTGGCCCCCTTGGGGCAGCCACGGCTCCTGGCCCTCTTTGGGGGTGGCCAACACCCCCGCCGCCATCCATACCAAACACCCCATCCCTACCAGGCCCAACATGACCTTTTTCATACCGGCCTCCCTACCTGAAACAGGTCAATCAGGGCCTCTACTTTCCATTGTAAAAGCCCCAATTGGCCTTGCAAGAGAAAACCATCCGAGAACCTACTTTTTTTCCCGTTCTGCTATTCCAGAGACAGCTCTTTCCGGGCGGTTTGCCCACCCGCCGATCGGAAAAGCGCGCAGGCCTATCGGTCCACCGCTATCTATGCCCCTCCGAGCAGTGCTTGCCGGACAGATGCGGGTTGGTAGCTCTCAGGAAAGATGCCCTCCGGAGTCTTTTATCGGGGATGGATTCCCAGTGATACCTTACTAATCCCATTAATTGGGGATTGTTTTCTCCCCCGATAGATGGAAATACTCTCTGAAATCCCCACTAAAGTTTTATATCCAAATACCTCTTTAGAGTGTATTGTTCCTGGAATTCCAGACGCCGACTCTACCGAAGTTTCTCCCGCAAGACAAGGCCATTTAACAGACCTAACTGATTAAAATCTATAGGGTTAGAACCTTTCTGGGGGCTGGTGCTTCTTGTTTACCTCCACCGGGGGGGATGAAGCCATTTGTTTAGGAAAGAGAGAAGACAACGCCCACCAGATCTCCTGGTTGGGACCGTAGGTGGTCGATGAAGCCATTTGTTTGGGAAAGAGAGAAGACAACCCCTATAAATGGTAGTTCAAAGAGGCGCTTCCACAATATATGGTGCTCTTGAAGAAGGGGGGAGAACCCCACTAAAAGATGGTATTATATAACCCATGATGGGTATACTCTCCCCCAACCGGTCCCCAAGGGATTTGCTCGGGGCAACCAGTTATTCCGATGCCACTTCCCCCCTCTTGACATCCGAATCCAGTAAGCAATAATGGGGATGGAATCGGGCGTTTCGATTCTGGATTCGCTGTAGAGGAAACGGGCTGCCGCGAAGCAGCCCGTTTTCCTTTCTTGGCTTTCTGTCGGGCGGTCGGATATTCCCTACTGATGGAGCATTGTCTCCTGCTGGCCCAGCATTGTCTTGGTCTTGCCGATCGGGTACCCCCTTCCCGATCCGGGTTTTTCTTGGTGATCTGGTATTGCCTTGTCGAGGGGGACTAGTCCATCGACCTGGACGTTCCAGCGGCCTGGCAGCAGCAGGCCCCCCGGGAAACGCTCCCCCTAGGGGTTTTGCTTTTCCCTTTGGTTCCCAGGTCTTCCAGCCCGGATTACCCGGTCTCCCTGCCGGGCGAACGGGTGTTCTTTTTTTCGCCCGGATTCTGAAAAAGACTGAAATGCCTTATAATAAGCCGACAGCAAGGATGCCCCGTCCCGTTATTCGGACGTAACATTTTAGCCGACCGAAGGGAGGCCCTCTGGCTTCCTGGGTAAGCAGGAATCCAGGGGTCTTGTGCCCCCGAAATCCCTCCCACCTGGCCACCATGTCGGTTGGGCGGCCTCTCCCGCTAGGAGAGAGGTGAGTTGCTTCGTTCGGCTCATTTGACTGTATCTACCCCGTTGGGCTTTTACCAGATGGAGGGGTTAAAAATCGGGTCGAACACGACAGACGGTGGTGATAGTTCCCGGTGGATCCAGTCAAGCTAAAAAGTGTTCCAACAATTGGTACCAGGAGGCGTTTGGAGTTTTGGGAAACCTGGCAGGGGAGGCCAGTGCCGGCCATGAAAATTGTCCGAGTGGAATACTGGCCGGTTACCATGCGATTGGGCCGACCGTACATGGCCGCCTATGACACCCTGGAGACCACCACGAATATTTTTTTGCGGGTGGTAACGGATCGGCGGTATGTGGGTTATGGGTGTGCGGCGCCGGACGACGTGGTTACCGGGGAAACGCCTCAGGATGCCCTGGAGGCGATGCAGAAGGTGGTCGAACCGATGCTCCGGGGGGCCGATCCGCTCCGGCCCGCCCTGATCCTAGAACAATTGCGCCCGCTTTTGGAGGATCGGCCTTCGGCGCTGGCGGCCGTGGATATGGCCTTGCTGGACCTGGTGGGCAAAAAGTGCGACCTGCCCTTGTGGAAACTGCTGGGCGGCTATCGCAGTTCGATTAAAACCAGTGTCACCATCGGCATTTTGCCGGAAGAGGAAACCGTGCGCCAGGCCCGGTATTGGGTCAGCCGGGGGTTTCAGGCCCTGAAGCTCAAAGGCGGATTGGATCCGGAGGATGACGCCCGGCGGGTGCTCCGGGTCCGGGAGGAAGTAGGCGACGAAGTGGAACTCCGCTTCGACGCCAACCAGGGATATACAGTCGAACAGGCACTGAGCTTCATCGAACAGACGTTGCCCGCCCGGCTGGAACTAATCGAACAGCCCACGTTACAAGGCCAGTTCGACCAATTGGCGGAGGTAACTCGGCAGGGGGCAGTACCTACCATGGCCGATGAAAGTTTGGCCACCATCCGGGACGCCTTCCGTCTGGCCCGGGAAGACGTTACCGATATGCTCAACGTCAAACTGATGAAAGTCGGCGGCATTGCCGAGGCCGTCCAGATCACGGCGGTGGCCCGGTCGGCCAAGATGAAGGTGATGGTCGGCTGTGTGGATGAGTCGGCACTGGGCATTGCCGCCGCCTTGCATTTTGCCCTCTCCAACCCCAACGTGGCCTATGCGGACCTGGACGGGCATCTGGACCTGGAGGGCGATCCTGCCGCTGAAGCCGTCCACCTGGAAAACGGCATCCTCTATCCTCGGGATGCTCCTGGTCTAGGCTTTGAGCTGCCGGAATAACGCTCCCGTCTGCCTTGTGCCCCACCCTTCCTCCAAACGCCCTAACATGGCAGCGCCATGCAGAGGGCGCAGCTCAATCCCGCTAAATCCCCTTTCCTCCGGCTGTCGAGAGGGTTTGGGTGAGGGGAGAGTTCTGGGAAGGCGGACGTCTGATCCGCCTTCCTATACGGGCCGAAGGCCCGCTCTCCCAGCGCCCCCTCACCCGGCCTGGCCGAAGGCCAGGGCGGCCTCTCGACGGCTAGGGGAGAGGCAGGTTGCTTCTTTCGGCGAAAATGGGACAAAATGGATTTTCGGGCCGGCCACTGAAAGAACCGGCCGGGTGCCGGCCGTTATCCTGGTCCAAGTTGTTGGCTGCGGCGCATGCTGCAGAACTGCGGGCCGCACATACTGCAAAAATCTTCTCTTTTGGCCGATCCGGCAGGCAACGACGCTTCGTGATAGGTCCTGGCCCGCTCCGGGTCGAAACAGAGCCGAAATTGATCTTCCCAGCGAAACGCAAATCGGGCCTTGGCCATGGCTTCGTCCCAGGCCAGGGCCAGGGGGTGTCCTTTGGCCAGGTCAGCGGCATGGGCGGCAATTTTGTGGGCAATCAGCCCCTCTTTGACATCCTCCTTGGTGGGCAGCCCCAGGTGCTCCTTTGGGGTTACATAGCAAAGCATGGCTGCCCCTAGCCAGCCGATCATTGCCCCGCCGATGGCGGAACTAATGTGGTCGTATCCGGCGGCGATGTCGGTAACCAGGGGGCCTAACGTGTAAAAAGGCGCATCCTGGCACCAGGCCTGCTCCTTTTCCATATTTTCGGCCAGGAGATGGATGGGTACATGGCCCGGTCCTTCGATCATCACCTGCACATCGTACTGCCAAGCGATTTGGGCCAGTTCGCCCAGGGTTTTCAGCTCGGCCATTTGGGCCTGATCGTTGGCGTCGGCAATACAGCCGGGCCGAAGCCCATCCCCCAACGACACGGCTACATCATACTCCCGCAGAACCTGGCAAATGTCCCGAAAATGCGTGTAAAGGAAATTTTCCTGCCCATGGGCCTGACACCAGGCCGCCATAATGGAGCCACCCCGGCTGACAATTCCGGTTCGCCGACTGCGGACCAGGGGAAGATAGTCCTTCAACACGCCGGCATGGATGGTTACATAATCCACCCCTTGTTCTGCCTGCTGGAGGAGGGTTTGCAGATAAAGATCGAAGGAGAGTTCTTCTGGCCGTCCGCCCACCTTTTCCACCGCTTCGTAGATGGGTACCGTGCCGATGGGCACCGGGGCATTCCGCAATATCCACTGGCGGGTGGCGTAGATATCCGGCCCTGTGGAGAGGTCCATGACGGTATCGGCCCCCCATCGGCAGGCCCACCGCATCTTCTCCACTTCCTCCTCCAACGAAGAACCCAGCGGCGAATTGCCGATGTTGGCGTTGACTTTGACCAGGAAGCGGCGGCCGATGATCATCGGCTCGGATTCGGGATGGTTGATATTGGCCGGCAGCAAGGCCCGACCTGCAGCCAACTCTTGCCGAACCAATTCCGGATCCACCTGCTCCCGGGCGGCCACAAAACGCATTTCCTGGGTGATGATCCCTTGGCGGGCGTAGTAGCGTTGGGTAACCGGTCCTTTGCCCCGGAGGACCTTGGGCCGCATCAATCCGGGGGGCACTCGGCAGTCCGGCGGTGGGGGGACCCGCAGGGGGACTTCCTCTACATCTTGCCGGGCCAATATCCACGGCCGACGGAGCGGGGGCAACCCCTCACATAGGGGATAACCATCCGGCCCACTGGTATCATATAAATAGAGGCTCTCCCGGCCCCCGTCCAAAACCACCTTCCGAACCGGGATCCGAAGCCCTTCGGCCGTCTCCAAATACACCTTCTCCCCCCAAAGGCTGGTCTGGCGGGTTTCTTTCTGCGCCCTCATCTGCATGGTGGAGGATTTTCCTAAAAACCAGTCGTACATGCCCCTCGGATCGGCCTGTTAGGACATTGCTCCAGGCCCTCCTTTATCCTATCACTTCCGTCCCTCCCGGTACAGGGAGCGAAAAACCCGGGGATTCTTTTCTTTCGCTCTTTCGCTAAATCTCCTAAACCGCCTAGATTTTCCATTTTAAAAACCAATTCTAAAAACCAGACAGGAAATCGGTAAAAGTAGGGAGTGTGTCCACCATGGGTAAGGAGCCTAGTTTGGAAACCCGCCCACCGGGACGGTTCAGAGTAGGTTGTTCCCACAGATTGTGAGGGGCCTTCTAGGTGGGCCAGAAAAAGGGCGGGAACTCAAGGGGTTAGGTTGTGCCAACGAGTTTTTAGGGGCTGGCCAAGACAAGGGCGGCAGCCTGGCCGGTGCTGGCATGGGTGAGCTTGATCGCCACCGGCGGCCCCAACGGCATGGGGGTTTCCGCTACCACTTTAATGGGGCATTCTGGGTCTGGCGTTTGGTAATTGAGCGTAGCCGGGATAAGCCGATGTTCCAGAGCCAACACACTGGCCGCCAGTTCCACGGCCGCGGACCCCGCTCCCAAATATCCGAAATAGCTTTTCGGAGCGGTTACGGGGACTTCCGGCAGGCAGCGGTGGATGGCCTGGGCTTCGATGCGGTCGTCGTGTCGGGTGCTCATGCCATGGGCGTTGATATGGCCCACATCCGAGGGGTTCAGCCCTGCCCGCTGCAAGGCCAGTTGGAGGGCCTTTTCCACGGCCTGGCCGGTAATAGGACGCCGATCAGGCCGGGGTTCAAACGCCTCCGCATACGCTAGGATGCGTGCCCGGACCGGCGCAGCCCGGGCACGTGCATGGTGGGCCGACTCCAGGACGAACACCGCTGCGCCTTCCCCGTTGACCAGGCCGTCCCGCTGCCGGTCGAAGGGTCGGCACGCAGCCTCCGGCGAATCGGCCCGGCGGGAAACCTCCCAAAGAGGGGTCCGAATATAAATGACCGGGTGTATCCGGCTGCCAGTACCGCCGGCCAACACCAGATCGGCTTTGCCTCGTTGGATGATCCGGATGGCCTCGCCGATGGCAGCCAGGCCGGACAGTTCGCCCAGCACGATGGTGTTGGTTGGGCCTCGGGCGTCTCGGATGATGCCCACATGGCAGGCGGGCATGTTCGGCAGATATTTGAGCATCCACAAGGGGAAGATTTCCGGCATGGCCCGAGGCCCCCAATGCCGAAACTCGAAGCGTCCGTCTTCCATACAGGCCCGAAAGGCGGGGGCCAGTTCTTCGGGTTCGCATTGGATCATGTCGGCCCCCAGCACCACGCCGACCCGATCCGGATCGGCCGGTTGGGCTGGCAGTTGGGCATCTGTCCATGCCAGTTCCGCGGCGGCCACCGCCAACTGGATGTCCCGGCACATGACTTTCAGACTTTTCCGGGGACGGACGTACAGCTTGGGATCAAAATCCCGAATCTGGCCGCCGAAATCCGGTAGCCCTTCAATCGGCTCAAACTGGGTCAGTCGGCTGACGCCGCTTCGGCCTTCCTGGAGCGATTGCCAAAATGGCTCTTTACCGATCCCGATCGGGCTGACTACGCCCAGACCGGTAATGACGACTTCCCCCTGGGGATGCATCCGACTAAGACCCCTTTATGGCATCAGATCGAAGCGTAACGAGCCTTCCTGCATCCCCTCGGCATCCAGGGCGATCTCGACCCCTAAGATAGTCTGGGTGTTGTATTTAGCGGGCAAGAGTTCTTTGCCGCCTTCCTGCTTAGAAATCCGCACTAAATAGAACCCGGGTGGGCAACCGGGCAGATCGGTAACCCCTTCTTCGGTGAGGCTGGTGGCGCCGTGTTGATCGGTGATGCCTACACAAATTTTCATGTTACCGCCGAGGAACTTTTCCGGTTCCAAGGTAACCTTTGCCCCGGCCAGCGGCTTTTTGTTGAAGGTAACAATGCAACTGACGCCCATTTTACCCACCTTGGAGTCTTGCCACTGGCGAATCCGAGCGGTTACCTCCCCGGCATCCACGCCGCCGTCGCCATTGGTATCCAGCTTTTTCAGAGCGGCTTTTAAGGAGGGGGCTTTGTCCAATTCTTCCCCTTTGACCACACCGTCGCCATTGGTGTCGTATTGGCGGATAGCTTCTCGGCCGGCAGAACTGGCATCGATCGAGGGCGGCCGAACCCGAGCCGGTCCCCTGCCAAAACACCCCGCCATCACCAGGATCATCAATCCTGCCGTGCAGCGCCCAAAAACTGTTCGCATGTTCATAAGTTCTCCTTTCGAAAGCTGTCCCCAAACCCTAAAGGCCCCTACATTGCCTATCCACACTCCCCAGCTCAACAACAGCGTCCAAGAGGGGCATCTTAAAGGACTGCCCAGATGACCTCTCTTCTTTCGGCCCCTTGTAAAGGCCTGTTTTCCACCAGTTATACCACATCGGCCAAACCCAATCAAAGACCCGGAGTGGCGCTGCAGTTATCTTTCCGCCTCAGGCTGTAACCTGATGGGGGACCCCACCAAAGGGAGAATCCAGAAACTAAAGGCCGTTTGGTGGCGAGGTCCCCGGTTACCACAGGAAAGACCCAGTCTGGGGTGTTGATTGGGCGGAGAGCTCCGGGTGCCGCCTCCCTCTCCTTGCTCCGCCGAATAGAAGCCCTCTGGGCCCCCGGCAAACCATCTGGAAAGCGGGGCCGGGCGGGGCTCGCCCGGCTCTAGTGGTCTTCGCAAAACCGTACCATTTTACCCGAATGATACCACTCGCCTCTACCCTGGTGGGAGAGGCCGGCTGAGCCGAAGCCTCAGTCGGGTGAGTCTGTGCGGGATGGACCGATTTTCGCAATTTTTTCTGTTCGGGGGGTTGTAAAGGAAAAACAGGAAATTATGATAAGTAATTAGGGTCTTAGTGGCTTTTTCGGGAACTTTTCTGCCCTGGGAAGGAATAATGGAATGCAGACGCTTGCGCCGGAATGGGAATTGGAAGTCCAGCGGGGCCCCGATTGGCTTTTCATCCGGATTCGGAATCCCGATCCGGATGCCTCGGAAGTGCCGGACTTGGCAGACCACATCTGGAGTCTCATGCTTCAGCACTTTACCAATCGGGTGATGCTGGAGTTGGATGGCATTGGGCCGCTCCGGAGCGAACTGATTGGGGAATTGCTCCGCCTGCAGCGGCGGATTAGTCAACAGGGAGGCCTGCTGCGGTTGTGCGGTCTGAGCGCAGAAAACCGGCGGATTCTGGAAACCTGTGGTTTGACCGACCGGCTACCCATCTATGACTGCCGCCGGGATGCGCTGCTAGGCCGGCCTTCCAAACCCCGATAAAAACCCGATAGATCCCCCGGCTCCAATCCCGAGGGGAACGCCGCTGAGGTGTTCCCAGCCAGACGATGGATTTCGTTTCTCCTTCGGGCAACTCAACGGGAGTGAACTTTACGGGGTATCTTCTGAGAGGCTGTCCCGAAATTCCGTTTTTAGCCGGACGCACCCCCCACCGACAGCCCTCTGACTCCCAAAACAACTTATAAAACGGGCATTTTGGGAAACCCAAAGGGTTTGGAAATGTTTCAGGGCCACACCGGCAGGCAATTTCGGAACAGCCTCTGAAGAAAAGCAAGAGAGGTGTCGTGCAAGGGATTCCCTTGCTTCGCATTAGGGGTTGTTCTCCGCCGGCGCGGCTTTCGGGAGAGCCGGAATAGGTTCCGGAAGCGTTTTTCGTTCCATAGGGATTTCCGGAGGTGGTGCCGGAGGGGAGGGTTTGGGGGTTTCCGGCGGGGTGGGCGGCGGTTGGGCCGGTTGGAAGATCGGTTCTGTCTGGGCCGGCGGTTTGGCCACCTCTTTTTCTTTCGAGGCCGAGGATTCTTTTCCTTTCGGGGTCGGCGATTCTTTTTCTTTCGGGGACGGGGATTCTTTGCTGAGGGAGATTTTTCCGGCGGTCAGTTGGGCCAGCCAGTCCCGCCACCGTTTGACGGCCGGATCCCGTTTGGTTTTTGGGGCGTCCGGCTGATAGTAGAAGGTTTTTCCGGTTAATTTCTGGAGATTCCACCAACTCATGACCCGAAAGACCAGGTCGTTGTGTTCCAACATCTCCACCAGTGCGGCGGCTTCGCCCCCCATAAGCTGGGCTTCCGAATACCCCAACAGCATCCGATAGAGCAAACCGCTGTTTTGCGGGCCATATTGTTTTTCCAATGCTTGCCGAACCCCACTGGCCGATTCCGAACTCCAGGCCACCGCCTCCTGGAGCAAGTCGAGTGCCTCGAACCAGGTCGCCCGTTCTTCGGCTTTGTTCAAAATCGAAACCAATTGTTGATATTCGCCCAAATACCCCAAACAGCGGCTGGCAAAAGCCTGCACTTCCGAACGCCGATGCTCCAACAGCTCCATCAGTCCGATCCGGGCCAATCGGTCCGTAGGAAGTCGTTGTTCCACTTCCGCTGCTGCCTGGCGTTCCAGGAGAGTGGAAGTATCTGTGGTGATCCAGTCCGGAGGTTTGGGTAGGGGCTCGATGGGGCCGGGGGTGATCTTCCAGCTTCGGTCTCCTTCGGTGCCGGTGCAGAGCATTTCCAGAGGGAATCGACTGGGCGAAGCCAATTCCACGGCCGGATTCCCTCCCAAAGCCAATCCGACCCGCCCTCGGGCCGCATACACCTCGATCCGCACCGGATCCGGCATCAGCATCGGATCATTGCCTGGAATGTGGATTCGACTGACGGCCAGAGCCGCCGTGGCATCCGGATCGAGCAAACTTAAGATGCCGGTTACTCCTTCCACCTGAATGCGAAATGCCACCGGGTTATTGCCCACCCGACTTAACCGCACTTTACCGAAAAGGATTCTCATCCCCGGCGGCAGTTCCGCACTGCCCGGCAGCAACTCCACCTCCGTCGGACCAATCAAGGTGGCCGTTATGCCCGGGGCCAATCCAATGACCGGACGAAACGTCGGTAACGCCAACAGCCGCTCTCCAGATTGAACATTCCCCTGAGGAGCAATCCGCCACCAATCTCTTTGCACCGGCTCGCCTCGCAAAAGCACCTCCCGATCGGAGACCAGTTGGCCTAAAAGCTGCGGGGCTTCGGGAGCCGGTTTGGGCGGTTGGGCTTCAGAAGCTTTTTCTTCGGGTTTTGTTGGTGGGGGAGTAGGCCCGCCAGGAGGAGTCTCCGGGAGAAGTTCGGCCTTAGGTTTTTCGCCTGGTTTTTCCGAAGGCGGGGCCGGCTTTTCTTTGCCCGGTTCCGAAGGTGGAGTTTTTTGGAGGTCTTCCGGCAGGGGGGCTTTCGGGACCTTCTCTGTGGGCACTGTGCCGGACTCTTCCTTGGGCTGGGGGGCCACCTCTTTAGGTTGGCTCAGCTTGGCAGAAGGTTGCTCTGGCTGGGACGTGCCAGGTTGGCCGGGGGGCGATGGCTCCTGAGAAACCGGTGGGGAGGGCTCTTCTTGCGTCGAACCCGGCGGTCCCCATAACCAGGCCAATGGCCCTCCCGGACCTACCAACCCCAAACTGCCTAAGAGAATCATCGTGAGAAAACCGGCCAGAAAGAGCAGAGCAGCCGCCAGCCAAAACCGCCGCCTTCCTTTCCGTACTTCCCGCAAATATTCGGGCACGGCCGGTCTGGCCGGGCTTCCGGCGGGTTCCTCCCCAGGAGCTTTTTCCGCCTGGCTATCCCTGGCCGCTCCGGTTCCACCTTCCCCACTGCCCGATTCCTCCCCCTTCATTGCTACTTGGGCCAAAAGTTGGTACATCTTTTGCCGGGTGGCCGGGTCGATTTCTGCGGGCTCGCCAAGGATCATCGTCAAGATTTGGTGGCAGGAAGCCGCCTCGGCCAACGCCATGTCCGACTCCAAGCAGACCTTCTCAAAATCCGGCACTTTATCGCCGTGGAGGGTGTTGTCCAGATATTCGGCTACCGTATTGGGATCTAATAGGGCCGTCTTTTCCCCCACCGAGGGGGCACCCAATCGCAATCGCCGGGTAACCTCCCGAATCCGCTCCATCAGGTTCTGGGCAAACTCACTGTCCTCGATCTTTTTCCGCAGCTCCTCGGCCAGCTTCGGCTCCAAAATCCCATCCATATAGGCTAGCAAGGTGCGTAGCGTCAACCGCATGGCTTTCCCCTTCCGAATCCCGGTCGTTGGAGAACCTTGTACCGTTTACTGTGGTACTTCCCTTTTTTATTAGTGGCGATTTTCCTGCGTAGCCGTAGAGAGGGGCAAAGTCTTTCTGGGTGTGTGATCTTCGTTGTTGAACTAAGCCCAGGTTCCCAAATTGCCTATATTATCTATATTTCCAATTTGGGTGGTTTTGCTTTTGCTCAAGCAATCCTGCAACAGTTTGTTTCTGCCTCGTTCATCCCCTGGAACCAGAGCACCGTCCAAACCACCGTGCTTAGGAATGCAAAGAATGCCCGGGTATCAGGCAACAATGGGCTTGCCCTCTTCTTGGGGGCCTTGAAACCTCCCTCTGCTTTCCGCATTCTTTCCGAAAGAGCCTTTCCTGGGGCTCGTTCGGTTCCGGTGTAAACCCCCCGATGGTGCCAAATTGGCAGGTCCAGAAAGGCTCTGGTTCGGCGGAAAGGCATCCCCGGCTTTGGATTCCGAGAGGTTAGAAAAACTTTGTTGCCCTAACTTGTTAATAAAAAACGAGTTATAGTTTCCCCATCCATTTGGCCCGATAATTGCATTTTCTGCAGGCAACTCCCGGCTTCTCCCGCCGAAGTGGCAGGATTTTTGGTTTCCGAGTGGATCAGGGATCCCTTTATAGGATGAGAGCACTCCCCTCGTTTGGGGAATAAAATAAAGTGGGTCTGCACTGCGTAAACCATCCTAAGGAGCTTTCCTGGAGGTCGGAAGGTATGGCGAAAAAGAAAGAGGAAAAGGAAAAGTTGGACATTCAACCGCTCGGCGATCGGGTCGTCATTGAGCGGGAAGAAAGCGAACAGAAAACTCCTGGCGGCATCGTGCTTCCCGATACGGCCAAAGAAAAACCCAAACAAGGCCGGGTCGTCAGTGTCGGCACAGGCCGACAGCTCAAAGACGGTACCATCGTGCCTCTTACCGTCAAAGTCGGCGACCGGGTCATCTTTAGCTCCTATGCCGGCGAAGAGTTCAAACTGGGGGATCGGGAACTGCTGCTCATGCGGGAGGAGGATATCCTGGCCGTCATCGAAGAGTAACTCCTAGAACGGATCGACGGCAGGGATTCGGATCTTTCTCCGGTAGGGGGCATCCCCTTCCGGAACCGATGAGGTGGGAGTTTATTTCTGGCGGCTTTTGCCCCTACTTATGAAGGAGACAACCAGCTATGCCGAAAATGATTGCCTTCGATCAGGAAGCCCGAGACGCTTTGCGTCGGGGCGTGAGCAAACTGGCCCAGGCGGTCAAGGTAACTTTGGGACCCCGGGGCCGAAACGTCATCTTGCAAAAAAGCTTCGGTTCCCCCACGGTGACCAAAGACGGGGTAACCGTGGCCAAAGAGATTGACCTGGAGGATGTCTATGAAAACATGGGCGCCCGGATGGTGCGGGAGGTGGCTAGCAAGACCAGCGATGTGGCCGGCGACGGCACCACCACAGCGACTGTCTTGGCCGAGGCCATCTTCACCGAAGGCTTGCGGGCGGTCGTCTCCGGCGTCAATCCGGTGATGCTCAAAAACGGCATCGACCGCGCTGTTGCCGACATCACCGAAAAACTCCAATCCATGTCCATTAAGATCAAAGAGAAGAAGGAGATGGCTCAAGTGGCCGCCATCGCCGCCAACAATGATATGGAAATCGGCGAGCTGTTGGCCGAGGCGATGGAAAAAGTCGGCAAAGACGGCGTGATCACCGTCGAAGAAGGCAAAACACTGAAGACCGAAATCGAGTTTGTCGAAGGGATGCAGTTTGACCGGGGCTATCTCTCGCCCTACTTCATCACCGATCCAGAAAAGATGGAGGCCGTCTTGGAGGACGCCTACATCTTGATCCACGAAAAGAAGCTCTCCAATGTGCGGGAGATGGTACCGCTGTTGGAGGCGGTGGTGCAGTCGGGCAAACCGCTTTTGGTGATCGCCGAGGATGTGGATGGGGAAGCTTTGGCCACTTTGGTCATCAACAAGTTGCGCGGCACCCTGAAGTGCTGTGCTGTCAAAGCGCCTGGCTACGGCGATCGCCGAAAAGCCATGCTGGAAGACATCGCCATCCTCACGGGTGGAACCGCCCTGTTTGAAAGCCTGGGCCGGAAGCTAGAAAACGTCACCCTGGCGGATTTGGGCCGGGCCAAAAAGATCGTCGTCGATAAGGACAACACCACTATCATCGAAGGCGCCGGCAAAAGCGCCGAGATCAAAGGCCGGATTGAACAAATCCGCCGCGAAATCGAAAAGACCACCAGCGATTACGACCGGGAAAAGCTGGAGGAGCGGTTGGCCAAGCTGGCCGGCGGCGTAGCCAAGATCATGGTCGGAGCGGCTACCGAAAGCGAGATGAAGGAGAAGAAGGCTCGGGTGGAGGATGCCCTCCATGCCACTCGGGCGGCTGTGGAAGAGGGCATTCTGCCGGGCGGCGGCGTGGCCCTCCTGCGGGCCTCGATGGCCGTCAAACCCGAAGGCCTCAACCAGGATGAAGAGATCGGCTATAAGATCGTCCAGCGGGCCTGTCGGGTGCCGCTCATGCAGATTGCCGCCAACGCCGGCCAGGACGGTAGCATCGTCTGCGAAAAGGTGGCCGAGGGCAAAGGCGCCTTCGGCTTCAACGCCCTGACCGGCCAGTATGAAGACCTGGTCAAGGCCGGGGTGATCGACCCGACCAAGGTGGTCCGGGTGGCCCTCCAGAATGCCGCCAGTGTGGCCACCTTGCTCCTTACCAGCGACGCCCTGGTGGCCGAAAAACCCAAAGAAGAAAAAAGCGGCGGCAACCACCACCATCATGAATACTAATCGGTCCGCCGGACCAGGCTGTGAACCTGCCTCCTCCCGATGCGGCGCTCGATAAGGCCGCCTTGGGACCTCGGTTTTCTCACGACAACTTGGCTTCAAGCCATAGAGAAAACGCCTCTCCCTCCCGGGCAGAGGCGTTTTTTCTTTTCCCGGCGGAAGGTTAAATTTTCGTAACGTTTAGCCGAATGCAACGACCTGCTTGTCAGGTCCGATGGCCCTGGAGGAACCTGCCTTGGATCGCCCCTGGACGGGCACGACCAGCGTGCCCCTCCATTCGACCAAAAAGGGAAGGTCCGGCGGGCAGGGAGGCGGCCGGGGCGGGCGCCAGTCGTTTACGCAACTCGTCGATCACCCGGGTCTTAATCTGAATCACCGCTCCGGTGGTGGCTAGGGCAATGGCCACTAGCAAAATGGCGTTCCAAACGACCCGTCGCCAGCCTCGCCCCACCGCATTGCCGATGTAACTGCGTTTATTATTCAGGAGGAAGAAAATCACATAGGCAATCGGCAGCATGGCAAAGCAAATCCCCGATGCCACCACCGGAAACCAAAACGGCAGTTTGGTTACCACACCTAAAATGCCGATCGACGGCGTCAGAGCAAAAAGTCGAAACCGGCCTTTTGTGTAGCGGAGGCCCAGCATCTCGCACATCGTAAATCCGCACACGACCATGTGGGCCGAGATGGCGCTGCAGGTCATGGCGATCAGGCCCAGGTCGAAGACGATCCGGCCCCAGGTGCCGCCCAGGGTGTCGGTCAGCGCTCGGGCCGCATCGACTGGCTGGATGCCCTCCCGAAGCACATCCTCGCCCGTATAGACCCCGGTTACCGTCATGCCTAGCATAATCAGCGAGGTAACCAGGGTAAACGGCACGAACATCGACATGGCCAAGTCCCACCGGGAGAGCGTCTTATGGGCCGGTCCCCATCCCTTGGCCAGCAGGCTGTAAGGATAGAGGAAGGTCATATTGATTCCCACGGCCGCTCCCAACATGCCCAGCACCAGGGTTACATGTTTGGGGTTTTCCGCCTGGGGGATACCGTACCAGCCGATAAACCCCTTGACCAGCTCCCCCCACTGGATTTTTGTTACGTTTCCCAGCACCACCACGGCAAACAGCAGTATCACCAGGCCGATAACGCTTCGCAAAAACCATTCGTAGAGTTTAATCCCCCTGGTGCTGCTGCCGTAGCTCCAGACCACCAGCACGTTGATCGACAAGATCAGCAGGCCGATAAACCAGCCCACGCTCACGCCGGCGGAGGTAAAGAGGGTCAATTGGCGGTGGGCTTTTTTGGCGGCCTCGGCCCATTGCGCAGCGGTGCGGTTGGCCAGGATATAGGCCTTCGGATAGTCCAACTGTTCCCGGACCAGCTCCGCCGTCGCCGCATCGGTTCGGGTGTGATACACCACCTGGTCATTTTGCCAGATTTCCAGAAAGTCGAGTTGGGAGGGCACGCCGGCCATGGTGGCCAAATCGCGGGCAGCTGCTGCGGCCAACCCATACTGCGGAAAATGCCAAATGACCGACGCCAAAATCGTTCCCAACGCCCAGAGGAAGGCCAGTAGTCGGCTCAGTTCCCGGCCCACCGCTCGATACGGACGTTCTCCGGTGGTCAAAACTACATTTCCGAGGGCTGCCAACATGCAGATGCCGAGGAACATGGCCAATGGCTGCACCCAGAGCAGCTTGTAGCCGAACGACGCCCCGGCCACCACCGAGGCCGTCGCACTGCCCGCGCCAAGCGTCATCGCACTTTGCAGGAGTCCCGGACCGGTCCGTTTCAGATAGCCCATCAGACGCCGGAAAAACGGCGCTGATTCCAAGGCCCGCAGCTCGGCTACTTCACGTTCCAAAGCGGCCGGGTCCCAGCGTTTGGTCATCGGCAGGCCACGGTCGGCCTCTGCCTGGTCGGCTTCCGGCAACACCGTCGGTTGCAATTCCGAGGATTCCGTCATGCCAACAGCTCCTTTCCTTCAAAGTGGGATATAGCTTCTGGAAAACATTCCCCCGTCGTCTTCGGAAAACCAGGAGGCTGAAAACCAGAAAGTTAGGTTGTGTACGATTGGCAAAGCTCCCTCATTTTTGTCGGGCTTCCCATTTTTCTTCGGCATGGGACTTTCGGCTGTACAGGGGAAGGAGCTTCCAGAGGTCATCTCGGTGGCCTTGGTGATAGCGACGGGCAGCCAACCGGGCCACCTGGGCCGCCCGAGGCGTCCAATACTCAGCCGGCACCACGCATAACTGCTCCGGAATGCGACCTCCATATTTTCGGAGCATTGGGCCGGCAAGCCAAGTCCCTCGGGCGAGGTTTTCGAGCCAGTGTTGGAACGGCACGACTTGCCAGTCAGCCAAGGGTACCGGCCAACCCGCCGCATCCCGGCCAAACACGGCGGCAGCGGCATCGCCGCGTTGGGCGTCGATGGCCACCGCCACCGGATTCATTTCCGTCGGCACCCCTGCCGCAATCGCCTCTAAAGTGTTCACCCCGATCAGGGCCGCCCGGACACAATAGGCAAAGGTCTTGGCCACGGTCAGGCCCACTCGCAGGCCGGTAAACGAGCCGGGTCCGATCGACACGGCGACGACCTCCACCTGCCGAGGCTGCCAACCTACCTCGGTTAATAACCGGTCGATGGTGGGCACCAAACTGGCAGCGCTCCGCTGACCTTCCGGCAGTTGCAGCTCCGCCAAGAGCCGATCGTCCTCCCAGACGGCCACACTGCCCAGCAATTCCGTAGTTTCCAAAGCTAACAGGCGCATTAGGAATCCTTCAACACCATTGTCCAAAAACGGGATGCCTCACCAGAGATCATCCCCACGCCAGTTTCCAAACACCGACCGAGGGCAGGGCATTCCTAGTCGATATACAAAAAATTACTATTTCGAAGCATAGTAACACTTGCTTTTCCCAACGTCTTGTCCAGTACGGGCGGATACAGTCAAAATAGTCATCTGGAAAGTTTAGAGAAAATCCTAGCCGACTTCAATGCCCAAAAGGTCTCCGATATTATCTGCTTAGGCGACATTGTCGGCTATGGTCCTAATCCTCGAGAATGCATCGAGTTGCTCATCTCCTGCAAGGTCTGCCTGTTGGGCAATCACGACCAAGGTGCCTTGTTCGATCCGGAAGGTTTTCATACGGGGGCGGAGCGGGCCCTCTATTGGACCCGCTCCCCACTGGGAAAACAGCCATGGCGATCCTCGCCAGGCCCATCGCCGCTGGGACTTCTTGGGCGAGCTGCCCCGGCAATATCAAGAGGGGGATTTTCTGTTTGTGCACGGCTCGGCCCGAAATCCGTTGAACGAGTATGTCTTTCCCGAGGATATTTATAACCGGCGCAAAATGGAAAAAATCTTCGCCCTCGTACCCAAATATGCTTTTCAGAGGCATACTCATGTCCCGGGCGTTTTATCGAAGACCTCCGTTTCCTCAGCCCAGAGGACATTAACTACGAATACCGCCTGGGCGTGCAAAAACTGATGATCAATGTCGGCTCGGTCGGCCAACCCCGCGACGGCGATCCCAGGGCTTGTTATGTCATTATCGATGGAGATACGATCCGCTTCCGCCGGGTGGAATATCCTTGGGAACAAACCATCCAGAAAATCTATGCCATTCCCCAATTGGATAATTTTCTGGGCGACCGATTGCGCGAAGGCCGCGGAACGGCTTTTCTTTCCCCCGCTCTGAAGACTCTTTCTTGCCGCGTAAAGTAAAATATCTACAGCGGTTTTCCCCTAGCTAGCTTGACTGTATCTACCGGAAGTAATTACCCCAATCAATTGGGTTTGAGCCGATTCTTACCCCCTACAGGTTATGGGGACTTGGCCGGGTAGATACGGCCAAACTAGAAAAAGTCGTTTTCGTAAACAATCCCGCCGTCCTGTTTCTGGACGGGGCGCGAGTACTAAAGGAGGCGATGCCGATGTCAGTTCTGCCGCCGGGCCAAGGCCGAAAATGGAAAGTCCTTTTTCTTTGCACAGGCAATTCCTGTCGCAGTCAAATGGCCGAGGGATGGGCCAAAGCCCTGAAATCGGATCAGATCGAAGCCTATTCGGCTGGGGTAGCTGCCTATGGACTGAATCCTGATGCCGTTCGGGTGATGGCCGAGGTGGGCGTGGATATATCTGGCCAAAGGTCCAAACACGTCCAAGAACTGCCCCCCATCGAGTTCGATTATGTCATCACCCTTTGCGACCATGCCCAGGAGCATTGTCCGGTGTTCCCGGGCCGGGCCAAGCGGATGCATGTCGGGTTTGATGATCCGCCTCGACTGGCCGCTTCCGCCTCCACGGAAGCCGAACGGCTGGCCCCTTATCGCCGTGTGCGGGATGAAATCCGATCCTTCATCGAACAGTTGCCCGAGATTCTCCAGCAGGCTGACCGTGCCGGCTCGTAAGATGGCGCCGCTTTTTTAGCCCATCGCCAGGAGAAGGTAAGCTGCGGGTTTTCTGGTAGAGACAGAGACGGAGGATAGCGCCGGTTCTTTTGGCCCGTCGGCAGGGCGGCCTGGGCGATACCGGTAGTAAGCCGCACAGGCGCCCTCGGCCGACACCATCGGCGCTCCCCGAGGATGTTCCGGCGTACACTGCCGGGCAAACAGGGGGCATTCATACGGCCTTTTCAAGCCCTGAAGCACCTGGCCGGCAATACATTCTGTGGGTTCTTCGGCCGAAATCCTCTCCAAGCCAAACCGCCGGACCGCATCAAACTGGGCGTATGCTGGCCGAAGTTCCAGTCCGCTGGCCGGGATCACCCCCCTGCCGCGCCATTTTCGGTCGGCCAGTTGGAAGACCTCTTCGATCTGCCGTTGGGCCAACAGGTTCCCCTTCGCTCGGACCGATCGGGCGTAGGCGTTTTCCACTTCATGCCGCCCCTGTTCCAACTGACGCACACAACAACAAATTCCGCGGAGGATATCGACGGGCTCAAATCCGGTCACCACGATCGGCTTCCGGTATTTTGTCGCTATCCTTCGATAGCCTTCCAGGCCCATGACAGTGCAAACATGCCCGGCTGCGCTTCGGGCGTATAAGCCAAGCAGCCCTGACCACGCCGCCGAAGTCCGCCCTTGCCCATCGGCAGATCGTCTTTCTGATACACTTCCACCAATTGAGCTGGAATGCCGAAACACATTGCCGCCGCCTCTGAAGAAAAATAAACCCCTTCGGCGAATTATCTCCCCTACCAACAACCGCTGGAGGGTTTATCGGCCGAAGATTTTCCAGGCTCCCGGATACTCCCTCCCGGTTTCTGCACCTCCCCAAAGAAAACGCCACCCTGAGAGGCTGTGCCGAGATTGGCACTCCTGCGGGCCGCCACCTGTTTCCAAACCCTTTCGGTTTCCCAAAATGCCCGCTTCTTAGGGTTTTTGGCAGGGTGGAGGCTGCCGGTTGGTGATGTGCCCCGGTTCAAAATGGAATTCCCGGACAGCCTTTAGCTGTTCGGTGGAGAAGCGAGATGATTTTTTGTTCCTTGGTTACCGGCAGCGCCAGATGGCCGACTCGGGGATACCCAAGGCGGCCTGCCGGACGGCAATCTCGGCTCGGAATCGGCGGGCGTCCAAGGGGTAACCGGCTGTGGGCCGGATGCCGGGCACCTGCTCGGCCCAAAATCGGTTCCACGCCTCCATGGCCAATTCCCGCAGATATTTCGAAAGCATGGACGCCAGGGCCACCGGCATCATCGCCTCCCCGCCGCAAAGGAAACGAAAGTCCACCGAACCAGTAGTTGTTTCCACTTGGTAAATGCTTTCCTTTCGGGTCTGTTGGATCGGTTTTACCCGCGCGGGTTGGAGAAAGGAGGTAGCAAATGTTTCTGCGAGCAAATGTTCATACTTGTCCCGCCCCCCGTGTTTATCGCAGACTACCTGCACCGGGCCGCCCGGTAGGGTCGCCAAAATCCCCCGCACCAGCTCCAAGCTCTGGTAAGACAGCATGGTCGCCTTATTGCCGGAGTCCTGCACCAGCCGATTAAATCGCTCCGGGAATACCAACACGCTCCAAAGCCCCACGAGCCGAATCCCTTGCTCGGCCATCCCGTGGGCAACCCACTCGGCCAAGGAGGCGATCTGGTCGGCCGGGAGGCTTTCCGGAACCCTCGGCCAATAGGAGTCATACCAGGCCAGGGCGGCGGCTTGGCTTTCCGGATCAAAAGCGACGGCTTCCACCAGTTCCGCCCAATCCGTTGCCCGTTTGCCGGTCCCGGCCAGCATCACGAGCACCGTGCGTTCCAGCCCGGCCCGCCCCAGCCGACGGTAAACCAGCTTGGAATCCGCCACCACCAAGGGCAGAAATTCCTTGGGCGGTTGATTTGAATGGGAGCCCGACCGAGGGGGGGTGGTTCCACCCGGCCAGGCCCGAGGAACATCCTCGAAACTTCTGGGTGAATGGGGATCGGTTGGATTGGCGAAATCCACCGGAGAGATGGCATCCACCGGAGGGACGGACCCATCCGGAAGAGCAAAATCTATTGAATGAGCAAAATCCACATAATGGATAAAATCCACCGAATGAGCAAAATCGGACGGATTAGCAGAATTGGCCGACTTGGTGGACTGGGCCGACCGGCCCTCGGAACGACGGAAACGTCCGGGTTGCGGAGGACGGTCTGTGCCCAAAGCGCCGGATCGACAGCGGTTTCCGGTTTGGGGAGGCTGTGCGACGATCAGGCGGGAAAGAAGATGGTACATTTGTTCCGGTTTCAGGCCAGACGGCAATTCCCAGACGCTGGCCGAAATCACTAGCGGCCCCAACCGCGGCCCGTAGCCCGCTTCGTCCACACCAATGCAATACACCATCGCCGATCCAAAAGGATAGGTCCAACCACCCAGACGTGCCGAGAGAAAACCGTCCACCTCACTTCAGAAGATGTAGATTTTAGTAACATTCTAGCCGAAGGAAACAACCCGCCTCTCCCCTGGTGGGAGAGGCCGGCCTGGCCTAAGGCCAGGCCGGGTGAGGGGGATTTCTGCGGCACGCTGGTACCTAGGTTCCCGCTTGCGCGGGAATAAACCGGGATTCCTGCTTACGCAGGAATGACACATCGCCTCCTTCAATCGGCTAAAGTGTTACAGATTTTATTGGCTAGGCGCATTTTGCGGCAGAGGGGAGGCAGGCGGCGATTCGATCGCCTGGCGAAAGTGAGTTTCCAACACAAGCACGTCCTGGGGAGTAAGGTCTTGGCGCCCGGCCAAGCCCTGGACCACCAAGGGGATGGGCACTTCCCGGCCTCGGGGGAGCCGAGTGGTGGCAAAAGCATCCGCCCCAGGGATACCCAGAAGCACCTTTTTGCCATCTACATGCAGCGGCGTGGTCGCCACCAGGTTGGGCTGGATGAGCACGGCCGGGCTTCGGGCTGCCCGGTATCGGCCTTCTTCCGCCAGGTCGATCCGCCAGGCCAACGAGGCCAATCCGCCGTCTTCCGGCCGGACAAGCAAAAGATATCGAATCACAATCGGCCGATGCCCGTCCGGATCGGCAAAATACGTCGGCGCATCGACGATGGCCAACCGGGCAGAGAAGGCGACCTGATGAACTTTTTTCAAGTGTTCCTCAGCTCGGCCGAGGATGGCCAGTTTCAATACTCCCAGATCGGCGCCCAGCTCTTTTTGGGTGGCGGTAGTGAGTACGATATCCTCTTGCCCCACCTGAGCGCCGACGGCCATGGCCACTTTATCCAGTCGCCAAGGACCTCGGCCGTCTGGATTGGCCGGCACTACCCGGGCGGCAAAGACGGTGAAAAGAAACTCTGCCGTTGCCCGGCCAAAGTCCGGAATGGCATCCAGGTCCCCGCTTGCCAGGCGATTTCGGGTCTTAAAAATCAGATGGGTCCAGCCGACAGGTGGACGATTGGCTACCTTGGTCCCGGGCGGGATCTGCGCGATCGGCCGACGGGTACAGTCGATCTGGTCCGCGGCCTGCGCCGAAAGGGCCACCGAGCCGAGCCCCCAAACCACCCAAAGGATGATCCCATGAATCGTCCGTTGCCAAGCGGCTGCCACCGGCCAGCACCGGCAGGCAAAACCAGATAGATGCGGAAGGAAACCCATCGGCATGAGAGCAACCCTCCTTGGACTGTGCTGGGGAGTAGGTTGACCAGGCAAAGCAACTGCCCTGTGGGCCCTTTGGGCCGTCGGGGGGCCTGTATTCCCTTGGAATGATATACAAAAATTCATTCTCCCATCGCCTTCTCTATCCCTATAGGAGGCAGTCCGAGCGACTCCAAGATGTCGCGGGCGGCCTGCGAGACTTGTTTATGGTCCCGGATCGCCTCGAACAATCGGCTGTAAAGCTCCTGGCCTGTTTGGCGGAGATAGAGTTCGTACTGCTGGACGATTTTTCCGGCCAGCAATCCTCGGGCGGGGATCTCCACCATATATTCCCCGATTCGAGCCGCATAGACCGCATACCGCGCTTGCGCCTCCACCCCTTCGACAAGCCCTACTTCCCGGCCTTCCTGGTCCACCAGAAGGAACTTGGTCAGAAACGGTTTCCAGCCCACAGGCCGACCGGTCAGCGGAACCTGGAGCATTTTCGGCTGGCCGGGCAGAAAAGCAGCAATCCGTTTCAGGCCGGCCGGAAAGAGCTCTTGGCGCACCTTGTCTTTGATCTGCTGGAGGGCAACGCGTTTTTCTTCTTTCAACTGGAGTTTCCGCTTTTCCGGCAGGGACAACCGCTCCTGGACCATTTCGACCAATCCTTGGTAGATGGGCGGCAGATACCGCTTGGGGTCCAGTCCCAGGGCCTCCAGCACCGCCTCGTCCAACGCCCGACGATCCTTCTGCTTGACCTCCTCAAAGATCGGTTTGACCGGCCTCTTTCTAAGCCTATGGAAAGCTTTGAGAATTTTCTTTGCAATATGGTCTGGAATTATGTTGGGATGAGGTACGAAAATTTTTTGAACCTCATATACAGCAGTATCCAACACCCCGTCTCCCAGATTGACCCTGCCTTTCATCTCTGTTTCCAAGAAAGTCCAAAACCCGTTCAACAGAGCAGCAAGAAGCCATTGATGGGCTTTTTCGATAGGGGTGATTGCGTATATCCGTTGGTCGGGAAATATTAATTCATCTGCAATTAGTACCCGGAAGGTATCGTCATAGCTTTTAACCCATAAAAAATTGCTCAATACCTCTGCGGGCAGCAGCCACCAGGATTTTCTTCCCCGCACGGAGGGGACTTGGGGCCAGGGACGGTTTTGGCTGGTGCGTTGCTGGGCGCCCCACTCGACATATCGAGCCGCCAAGGGAAAACGACTGTAAAGTTCTTTCTCATGTTCTTCGGTCTGGATAGGCGGTAGGAAAAGGCGGTATTTCAAAGCAGCCGGATCCACGACAAGTCCTTTGGCTTCCTTCGGACTTTTGATGACCGGCCGAAGACAGGCCTCCTCAATCTCGCCGATCCAGCCGCGGGCGTTTTGTACCCGGAGCGTGCCCGGAGTCTTCCCCGGCCTCAACGGTTCCAGGTAGAAGAAGTCGTTGATGCCGGTTGTATATCCCCGACGTACCTCGGCCAGTTGGCCCAAGGGGACCAAGCGATCGCCGGCCTGTTTGAGGATGTCGAAATAGACCTGGGGGGCACGGATATACAGGCCCCACTTGGCCGTTTCGCCTTTGGATTGCAGTTCTGCGTCCAGTTCGGCTTGGGGGACCAGACGGATGCGGAAATCGGGCGTTTCTAAGGTATGGACGCCTTGAAGAGGCTGCTGTTGGTGGGCGGTTTGCGCTTGGAAGGCGACTTGAAGATCGGCCGCTTCGATTTGTCGGACCAGGGCATCTACCTGGCGCCAGCGGTCGGGTTCTCGCAGGAGGAGGTCTTTGGGCAGAAGCTCAGTCAGAGGTTTTTTGACCTTGACGAAGCGGACGATGTTTTTGGCCCGCTCCTGGGCGTTTTCGCACCGCTGGAGGATGATAAAGGCGGTGTTGATCGCTGCATCCTGGAACCAGGGTTCGATCCAGGAGGCAACGATGGCGATGATTTTAAAATGGCGGAGGAAGAATCGCTTCAGTTCCAGGCCGTAGGCCACGTCCATCCAGGCGTTGGAAGTAACGATGCCAAGCCGTCCGCCTTCTTCGAGAAATGCCCCGGCGTGGTAGAACAGGTAGGCGTAGATGTCGGCCTGACCGCTGAGCCGAAGGTCGATCCGTCCCTCCTGCACTTCGGTCTGGAGCCAGTGGTGGTTTTTTTCATGGCCTTCGTTTCGGATGGTATTGATTTGGTTTTTGCGGAGGTGATCGGCGGTAAACAGATCGGGGTCGAGCCAGAACCAATCCTGAGCGATGGTCTGGACGATTTGGCGTTTGTAGCCGGGGATTTGGCGTTCGATGAGTTCTTGACGGATGTAGGGGAAATTGCCCACGATGCCGTAGAATGGGGGAATGGAAACTTCGATGCGCTGGTGCAGGAGTTCGGGCAAGGCTTTCAACGGGGGAAAATGCACTGTTTGGCCCAGGTGGACCTTAAAGAAATCCTGGACCAAGATACGTGGAAAATTGGACACATCCCGCACATTCTGGCGGAACAGGTTGATGGTGGCCAGTTCGGCCGGAAAATGGGCAATATCCACCCCCCAAAGGCGTTCCAACAACTGCGCATGGCTGGCCTGATAGCCGGAAAGATACCTCAGTCGGCTGTACAGTCGATTCAAAAAGGTGCCGGAACCACATGTGGGGTCCAGGTAAAAGCCCTGTTCCTTGTTGGCCACAAAACCGAGGATAAAATCCACCAGGTCCTCCCGGGTGAAGTATTGGCCCAGGGCGTGTCGCTCTTGTTCGGGCACCAGGCCTTCCATGATCTGGCCGATGACGTCCTCTTTGAGCAGGCCGAAATCGTAGCGGTGGAAATCTTCCAGGAGTTCCCGGAGGATGGGATCGGCTTTTGGGGGCAGGCCCAGTTGATCCAGAGGCGAAAGTTCGAAAACGGCCTGCCAATCCACCTGTTGGGCTTTGGCAAAGGCCTCGTAAAGCAGATGCGCCAGTCGGACGCCTTCCGGCGGCAGTTGCAGATCCGGCAAACCGGGATAGTACCGACGGACCGTAAAATAGAAAAGAATCCGGACGGCCAAGCTGTAGGCCCAGTGGCCGCCGAGAATGGCTTCCAAATCGGGCAGGCCGGTCGGATAGCCCTGCTGCACCGCCCACCGGTGGATGCTTCGGCGAACGGCAACCTCCTTTTGCCTCTGGAGCAGATACTCCCGAAGGCAAGGCAAAAGACTCTGAATGGCCTTGTGAAGCACTCCGATAAAGTAGAACTTATCGGGGTGGTACGGCAGCAGCGCCTCGCCTTTGGCCAAGCGGGCCAGGTCGTCTAAGATTTTTTTGGCCTGTTCGACGACGGCCAGGCGTTTGCGCTGATCGGCCCACTCTTCCAGGTTCACCAGCAGAGGGGCAGGATAGGCCTGAAGCGGCAGCAGCCCCTCTGAGCTGACTTCGTAAAGCTCCCCATACTGGAAGTTCCAGACGACCACATACTGCACGCCCAGCGACTTGGCCTTGTCGGGCAGTCGATGCAAATCCTCCGAACGATTAGGCCGTTTGAACTCCCAGAAAGCAAAGGCCTTCTTGGCCGGATAATCGGTCCAGATGACCAAATCGGGCCGGCCGGCGTCCAGGCTTGTTTCGACGCTGGCCCTCTGAAAGCCTGCACCGGCCTGCTGGAGGTAGGCATCCAAGGCGCTGGCCAACTGGGAAACGACTTCCTGCTCGGTGATTTTCGAGCTCATGGAATACCCACGTTTTGGGGAGGAAAAAGCAGTACGGTGGCGGGGCGTCCCGAAACTGCCGTAACATTTGTAACATTTTAGCTGAATGGAAAGGCGTGCTTGGCAGGCCCGGAAAAGTGGCGGTCCAGGTAGATACCTCCAAGGGATCGGACCTCCGAAGCAGGTGCCTCCAAGGGTCTTTTCCTTCGGCTAAAATGTTACTAACATTTTACCCGAATGCAGGAATTGTTTTTCCCCTCTTCCCTGGCGTGCTGAGGATCAAGGCGAAGGGGGAAATCCACGGAGAGCCGCTTGCTTTTCTCCCCCGCACCCAGCCAACCGTAGATTGGACGGCCTCTCCCACAAGGGGAAAGGCAATGCGTTCGATGCGCCTACTTTGCCCCTCCTTTGGCTGTATCCACCCGGCCAGACCCCGACAACGTGTAGCGGGGCAGAATCGGCCCGAACCCCACAGATTGTGGAATTCCTTTCGGTAGATACACTCAACCTACCATGTTACCCATTTTTGTAACACTGCAAGCCGAACAAAACAAGTGGCCTTGCCGGCAAGGAGGAGAAGAATAAGGCAGCAAGAGAGGAAAAGATATATGCCCCTGGTGAGATAGGGCGTCTCCGTTCGGAGTTCCTGGCCCAATCGGTTGGGGAGGCAATTTTAACCCTGCCACTGGCCGGGGCATCGCCCACCAGATCCAGTCCAACTATGGCTCGTGGCACCAATGGGCCAGCCCTGAAACTCATCGATTTTCAGCCAACGATTGTCTCCCTTGGTTTTGCGAAGATCCAAGGCCTATGGCCAAGGCAAGGCTTACTCGACCGGGCCGCCGCGGGCCGGCTTGAATTTGATCTTTTCGATCAGCTTCACGATGTTTCCGTTTTGATCCACATAGCCGGAAACGTGGGTGATCGCCTCCATGACGTATTCGTAGCGGAGCACGTAATCGCAATCCAGTTCCACTTCCAGGGTGGTGGTATCCCGGCCTGTGCAGAGCTGTTTGATTTCTTCCCGGAGTTCCTGAAAGCTTTTCAGCGGCTTTTCGGTAAGGAGGATTTCGGCCAGCCGACCCCGAGAGTCAGCTTTCATCCGCACGATAATTGGAGGGTTTTCTATTTCTTTGGGGGTCCCTTCGCTGATGGCAGCCAGGGGCATCTTGATATCAAAATCCCCTTCGGTGGCAAAGACTTTCAGCGTGAGCATAAAGAAGATCAGAAGCTGAAAACAGACGTCGATCATCGGCGTCATGTTCAGTTCGAAGCGTCGGAAACCGGTGGTATCACGAGCGCCGAGTCGCATCGGTTAGGTCCTTTGCGAAACGGGAGTATATTTTTCTCTGGCTCGCAGAACAAACCGCTCGAATCCCAAATCCTGGCACTCCTTGATGAGCTTCTGCACGGTGCCGGTATGGGCCTGGCGATCGGCCCGAATGATGACGGTGGCTTTGGCGGCACTGCGGCCAAGCTCTTGGAGGCGTTGTTTTTCGCGCTGGAGGATCCCTTTGATCAGCCCCAGCCCCACTTCATCGCCGCCGACAATCACCGTAGGCGGTTTGGCGTCGGTCAGTTGTAGGATGATCGGGGATTCCCAAGGGGCTTCGGGGGGCTTAGCCAGTTCGCTTTCCGGCAGCTTGATCCGCTCGCTCTGGTCTTCGGTTACAAAGTTTAAGGTGAGCATAAAGAAGATGATCAACTGGAACGTGACGTCGATCATCGGCGTCATGTCCGGGTTGCACGTCTCGCTTGCCACATGGTGTCGGAACAGCTTCATCGCTTTGGCCTCACACAAACCCCTGACCGATGGACTTTCCAAGTATCTGCCGGGCAGTCCATCCTCCGCACGCACCTAGGCATTGCTTGGTAGGGCATTTTCTCGCCCATAGCGGGATTTACTGGCTCCGCTGGGGGAAGGCTTCCCTGCTTCCAGATGGACCTGGGGCAAAACGCCGAAGGGGAAAGCATCTTCCCACCGTCGTCCTCGCGGAAAGGCCATCTGGTTTTTTGTCCACCATCCCACCGGCCTTGTCCGATTAGGATTTTTTGGCGGCTCCGGCCGGGGCAAACCGCTTCATCAGCTCCCCACTAATCATTCCCACTTCGTTGACCAACCGATTCAACCGATTCCGCACAATTTGATAATACGCAATGGACGGAATCGCAATAATCAGCCCAATGAGCGTCGTTACCAAGGCCATACTAATACCTTGGGCCAGTTCCGAAGGTTTGGGCGTGGTGGTGCTTTGGGCGATTTTATTAAAGGCAATGATCATGCCGTCCACCGTGCCGAGCAGACCGAACATCGGGCTGATTTGCCCAATCAATGCCACATATCCAAGCCGGTGTTCGAGTTTCATGTTTTCTTCTTCGCCGGCTTCCTGCATGGCGGCCACGGCGGCATCGTACCCGCCGGAAAGTTGGGCCATGCCAGCGGCCAGCGCCCGGCCCAGGAAGGACTCATCCGCTTTGACCAATTCATAGGCCTCTTGATACCGCTTATTATTCAGATGGTCCTCAAACATCTGGAGCAAGGCCGAGGGAATAATATTCTCCCGCCGAACCGCCAAAATGTTCATCACGAACAAGGCGACCAGGTTAAAGGTAAGGAACAAAAAGACAATCACATACCGGAGGCCCAACGACTTATAAAGCCACGACAACATGCTCTCCCGTTCCGGCGCCGCCGCCTCTTCTTTGCCTGCTTCAGTGGATGAGGCTGCTTCTTCCGAGGCTTCTTCTGCCTGCACCGGCGTCGGCCGCACCAGCATGGCCGTCAAAACGCCGCTATAGACACCTAAGATCACTAACCCCACAAAACTGGCCGCTACCAACCGTTTCACGTAACTGTTGTGCATGAGTCCCTCCTGTAATGGAACAAATGATTACATCTTGCCGAATCCGCTTCGCAAACCCATATTCCGATGCCCCAACGACTGCCCAGCTAGAGTGCTAATCCAATCTACCCTCCCGACCACCAAAACAAATCCGCCGCCATTTTCCGACGGAAGATTTTTTTCAGGTAGAAAGTAACTATTTTACCCAAAAATTCCTGATATGGAACCCCTAGAAGGCTTCGTAATAAAAACAGCCGTACTTTGAAAACCCTATTTTACTACCCGGCTCCTGTCAAGCGAAGCCCCTGGGGGAACCGGTTGGGCCTGGTCCTTTCTCCATTCCGGTGGATTGCCCTCGGTCCGGTCCCGGCCAGTCCTAGCATCGGGAAAGCCTCTTTTCGGCACCACCCGGCCTGGTGGGTCCGAACCCCGGAAACACTTCCTTTGGGCCTCGGCCGGCCCGTTCGACCTTCCCCTATCCGCTCAAGGCTCCCCTTACTTATTGGTTTCGCTTTCGTTCCGGGTGAGTATTCCCCTCTGGAAAAAAGCTTTGTCTCCGGCCGCCTGATTTTTTACCCGGTCCCGTCTCCAAGAAAAATACCCGAAATTTCTGATCCCAAAAGAAATCCCACCCTCCTCCCCTTGAGAAGCCACTCGAATACCCATTTGGTGTAATTTGGAGGCCACCATCCAGAGGGGTCCTCCCCGAGCAAACCGTCCGGATCTCTGGGCCTTGGACCGAGCGAGTGGAACTGCCTCCAACTTACAATCCCCGGCCGGGTGGATTGGTATAAGCCAATAGGAGTAGGAGAAAGTTAATCGATCCGGAGGACTCCGGTGCCGGCAATTTGGTCGGCTTTGAGGTCTTGTAAGGCGCGGTTGGCCTCGGCCAACGGATACACGCTCGTATGGGCCCGGATCGGAATCCGGGCCGCCTCGGCCAGGAGTTCCTCCCCGTCTTGCCGGGTATTGGAGGTAACCGAGCGGATATCCCGTTCATAAAATACATAGCGTTGGTAGTCCATTTGGGGGATGGGGGTCATGTAGATGCCGGCCAAAGCGAGGGTACCCCCCTTTTGGAGCATCTCCAATGCGGGGGGAACAAGCTCCCCCGCTGGGGCGAAAATGATGGCACTGTGCACCTTGCAGGGAAGTTGTTCGGCCGACTCGCCCACCCAGTCGGCTCCCATCTGCCGGGCCAATTGCCGATGCTTCTGTCCCCGACTGACCACAAAGACCTCGCAGCCCCTCGCCTGAGCCAATTGCAGGACCACATGGGCCGAGGAACCAAACCCATAGAGAGCCAATCGCCCTTTTTCCGGGACCTGGGCACGGCGAAAGGCCCGATAGCCGATAATCCCCGCACACAGCAGCGGAGCGGCCTCCTGGTCGGAAAACACCTCCGGGATCCGATAAGCAAAGTCTTCCCGGACCAGGGCATACTCCGCATAGCCGCCGTCGGCATGGTAGCCGGTAAACCGTGCCGCCTCGCAGAGGTTTTCCTTGCCCGCCCGGCAAAATTCGCATTGGCCGCACGTCTCCCGAAGCCAAGCAATGCCCACCCGATCCCCGGGGCGAAACCGTCGGCAATTCGGCCCCAGCGCATCCACAACGCCTACGACCTGGTGGCCTGGAATCACTGGCCGCTTCGCTTCGGGCAATTCCCCTTCGATGACATGGAGATCGGTTCGGCAAATGGCGCACGCACGGACCCGTACCCGCACATGCCCTTCCGGTGGCTCCGGCAGCGGAACTTCCCGAAGCCGAAGCGGTCCCGTCTCGATCCGGCCGATCCGCTCCAAAACCATCGCTTTCATCCGGTATCCTTTTTGATTGAAGAGGGAATAAGAGCGGTTCTCCCCGGGAAACCCAGCCGTCTAGACCTGGCCGGCCGGTGGGCAGACAAAAGCAGTCTGTTCTCCCCAACCTCTGTGGCTCAAAGCAGCCTCAGGAGAGTGCCGCCCAAGACTCCGGGGGTTGCCAAGTGCCTTTATGGTATTATCCGTAAGATGTTAGCCGAATGGAGGGACACCCTGCTCGTGCCTGCCGGATGCCCCGCTGCCCCGGAGGAGAGGGTTAGGGTGAGGGGCAACAATAATATAATATAAGTCCACCGCCACCTTCTTTTCTCCCCCTTCATCCCACGGAGCTTCCCCATGCACAACCCAACACTCCATGTTCCCTAAAAAACCCTTGACTCCCAACACAGTATCTCACCTGGTCTGGCCGGCCTCTCGACGGCCAAGGGAGAGGCGGGTTTCTTCATTCGGCTAAAATGGTACCATTATTCTAAACGGAGGAGGTCCTAGAAGGTAGTTCCTTTGGCAGGAACCGGATCGGTCGATGCTTTCCGAAGCGGAATTAGAGGCGTTTTTGGACGAGGCGTTGCCGGCCGAAGAGATGGCCCGGATCGAACAGATCCTCCGTCAGGAGCCGACCCTCCTGCAGAAATTGGCCGAGCTGCAGGCCCGGCGGGATAGTGGGGTCCATTCGCTGAGCGAGATTTGGCGTCGGCATCGGATCAGTTGCCCCAGTCGGGAAACCTGGGGAAGTTTTCTTCTTGGGGCGGTCGATCCGGCCATGGCCGCCGCCATGCGAATGCATCTGGAAGTGGTAGGCTGCCGCTATTGCCAGGCCAATCTGGCTGATTTGCAAAGCCGACAAACCGAATCCCCTCCCGTAGCCGAAACCCGCCGCCGCCGATATTTCGATTCCACCACCGGATACCTCCCCCGGGAAACATGAGGAAGCCTGGATTCCTCATCGGGCCGGGGCATACTGTAGATTCTCATATCCTCGATCCTTCTTCAGCCGGGAAAAATAATGAAGCCCGGATTCCCTATGGGGCCGGCGAACATGGTGCCGGCCAAACATGGTACCGGCAAACATAATGCCAACACAATGGCCGGCGGGCCGAGAACCGTCTTCAAAATCCAGAAAAGCGGAAGACCGGACTCCTGGTTCCCTACGGGCAATAGGTTCCTCTGTTCGTCTGGGAACATTTTAGCCGAACGGAGGGATCGGCTGTGGCCCTGCTACGTAAGCAGCAGTGCGGGCATGTTCCCGGGCGAGCGGGAAACCAGGAGACATGGCCTTCTCCTTTCGAGATTCCCGTTTGCGAGGGAAGGAGACGCTAGATTTAGCCCCGCTGGGGAAGAGGTGAGTTGGTTCATCCGCCTAAAATGTTTTCTTTGGCGAATGTCTGCTTTTTTCGCAGAGGCCAAGAGTATAGGGGAGCCGGTTGAAGGGTAGATGTTAATTTGTGCCCGTTCGGCGGCGGAAGGCCCTCAGGAGCACGAGAACCAGTCCCAAGGCTAACAGGCCCAAGGTGGCCGGTTCCGGCACGCTGGCCGACAAAACGGCATGCAGCTCCGCATTGCTCAGGTACCGGTCGTAGAATTGGATGCGGTCGATCCAGCCGCCAAAGGGATCGACCCCACCCAGCCCGCTTAGCCCATCGGCTCCCATGCGGAACTGGACCAGATCATCCAGTCCCACCGCCCCGAGCACCACCTGGGAAATCAGTGGCGGCCCTAGTCCACCGGTATTATCCAGGAAGGCCTCCAGGACATGGCTGGAGGCGTTATACCGGAGGGCAACAAAATACCACTGGTCCGTCAGAAACGTGCCGGCGCCGCTTCCCATAGGCCCAGAGGCTCCAGCGCCATTGACCTGCAAAAACAGTTCCCCAGCCCCGTCGTTGGAAGAGCCGGTGTTATGGAATTGCAGCCGGAACCGATTCGTGGCCAAGATGGTTTCGGAGTCTGTTTCTACGGCGTCTTTGCGCAGCAGGGCGGTGAAGGTGAAGTCGTCGCCGGGCGTGTAGAACTCAGCAAAATCCAAGGAGGCGGTCTCTTGGCGGTTGTAGGAGCCCACGGTGGTGCCCAGACCCGGCTGGAAGATGCCGCCGGGCGGCGGAGGCACAAAACTCACCCCACCCCGGTTAGTGGCGGTTACCCCGTGGCCGGTGTCATCGGCCAACCGGTTGGCGGCGTTTTCATGGCTATATTCGGCCACCAGCCCTACATAACCGGCAGGTAGCGGATTGTACTGCCGGAACACGTCTCGAAGTTGCCGTTTGGTGAGCAGGGTGTCGTAGAAATGGATGGCGTCGATCTGGCCGATGAATGCATCCGCTGCGCCAATGCCGCTCAGTCCGTCCATGCCGATACGGAACTTGGAGACGGCATCCATTCCGGAGCGGTTGCCGACGGTGAGTCGGAGGTCCGGTCCCAGGAAGACGGGGGAACCGTCCTGGAGCCAGGCCAGCATTTGTCCGGTAGCCGCATTGTATTGCAGGACCACAAAGTCCCACTGATTAGCCGGGAAGGAGCCGGCCGGTGTTTCCCAGGTGCCGCCACCGGCTGCGGAAGTCAAATCCAATCGGAGCACGCCGTTATACCCGTCATCGCTTCGATACTGGAAGCGGAAACGATCCGTGCCGAGGATGGTCTGATGGCCGGCGGAACCGCCCTGTTTGCGAACCATGGCGATAAAGGTGAAGTCATCGCCTGGGGTATGGATGTTAGGAATATCGAGGTAGCTTGTGCTGCCGCCGGGATATTGGCCGACCGTGCCCAGTTGGAACGGTCCGGGATTGGTGGCCGGGCCGAAAGTTACACTGCCGCCGTTGGTGGCATCGAGGCCGTTGCCGGAGGTGTCCTGGAGCCGATTGGCGGGGTTTTCGTGATCGTAGCGTGCGACAAGTCCGAGCGGGCCGGGGGGCAGTCCTTGGAGCGTGCGGAAAATATCCCGGAGTTGGCGGGTAGAGAGGGCTTGATCGTAGAAGCGTGCGCCGTCGATCCAGCCGCCAAAGGGATCGGTGCCGCCGATGCCGCTCAGACCGTCGTTGCCCAGACGAAACACCGTCATGTTCGACAGGTTGGAAGTGCGTGTGAAAACTGGCCCGCCAAGGACCGGTCCTTCCGGCTGCATGTAGGCTCGAACCGCTCCTGTGGCGGGATCATACACCAAGGCCACAAAATACCACTGGTCCACCCGGAAGGTGCCGGTCCCGCTGGCGCTGCCACCTTCGTTTTTGATATCCAAACCCAACTGCCCGGAACCATCGCCTACGGTACCTGTGTCCTGATATTGGAACCGGAAACGGTCGCTGGCCAGGATGGTTTGATGGCCGCCGGATTCATCGGTGTTTTTGCGTACCAGAGCAACAAAGGTAAATGGATCGCCTTCGGTATAGAAGGAGGGGATATCCAGGCCGTTCACCCGGGTGTACTGGCCCACCTTGGAGCCGAGTTGGAAATGGGTGCTGCCGCCCAGGGTGGCCGGGTCCACAAAGCTGACGCTGCCTTGATTGCGGAGGGTAACCAGATGCCCGGTATCGTCTTGGAGTGGGTCGGGGCCTTCATGGCTGTATTGGGCGAGCAGCCCGATCGGTCCCGGCCCGGTGCCAGGCCGATACTGCCGGAAAATCTCCCGTAATTGTTTTTTGGTAAACGCCTGATCATAGAATCGGATTTCGTCGATCCAGCCACCCCAGGGGTCAGCGCTGCCGATGCCGCTCAGGCCATCCCGGCCGATCCGCAGTTGGCGCATGGTTTCCAGCACGTTGATCCCCGAACCGGTTACGGAAAAGATCGGCCCCATCCAGACGGGACTATCCGGCTGCAAATAGGCCTGCAAGCTGTCCGTGGCCGCATTATAGGTAAGCGCCACCATCTGCCACTGCTCCACCGGAAAGGCATTGGCCGGCGATTGGGCCGTCCGGATAGTAGCGCCGTCCCGATAATCTAAACCCAAATAGCCGTTCCGATACTGGAACCGGAAGTTTTCGCTGGCCAGGATGGTTTGATGAGCTGTGGGGTCCACGTTGTCTTTTCGGACCAGGGCGATGAACGTAAAATCATCGCCAGGAGTATAGAGTTCCGGAACCGTCAAATAATCCGTTTCAGTGCGGACATATCGGCCGACGGTGGTTCCCAACGTCGGGGCAAAGGCACCGGGCGAAGTGGCGCTAGCATCCACGAAATCCACCCCCGAATTGCCAAGCGTCAGGCCGTGGCCGGTGTCATCGGCCAACCGATTGGATGCGGTCTCATGGCTATAGCGGGCGACCAGGCCGATCGGCCCACCGGCATAACCCGTGTAGGAATAGAAGATATCCCGAAGCTGGCGTTTACTGAGTGCGCCCTGGAAGAACCGAGCATTGTCGATCATCCCACCCCAAGGATCAGCCGATCCGATTCCGCTGAGCCCATCGGAACCGATCCGCAGAGCCGACAGGTTCGTCAGGGCTTCATTGGGCGTCATGGAGAGCATAGGCCCGGCCAAAACCCCCGTGGAAGGCAGGACATATGCCTGGGCCAGATTACCAGCGGCGTCGTACCGTAAGGCTACGAAATACCAGGTCTGGTCTTGGAACACACCGGCGCCGGTAGCCGCTGTCTGCGTGCCCGAAGTGTTTTTTACATCCAGCCGATACACGCCGCCGGTTGATCGCTGGAACCGGAATCGGTTCGAGCTGAGAATGGTCCGGAACTCATCCGAAGAACCGTCGTTATAGACCAAGGCGGTGAACGTAAATCCCTGGGACTGATCCAATCCGCCGGATAGGGGATTCAGCAGACTGGCCGGAAGATCCAGATATTGATTGGAAGGCCGATAGAAGCGGGCCACCGTGGTTTCCAGGCCGGCGGCAAACCCACCGGTGCTCGGCGGCGTGATGAAAGTTACGCCGTTGACCGCGGTGGCCTGATGGCCATGGCCCGAGGTGTCCGCCGTCCGGTTCAGAGGGTCTTCGTGGGAATACTCGGCCACTAGTCCGCTGACAAGCTGGGTGGTACCGACGCCGGCCATTTGTCCGCTTTGGGAACGGTATTCGGCGTTCATCCAGGCAGGCGAGCGTACCACATTGGAAATGCGCACTTCGTCGATCAGGCCCCGGAACGGATTGCCGCCACCCACGCGGGCACCGATGGTCAGTGCTTCGGTATTGGCAAAACCTCCACCAGGGGAATAGGTGTTGGTCGTGGGCGAGCTGCCGTCCAGATAGCCTCGGACCGTACCGCTGCTGATGGTGGTGCCGAGGAAATGCCAATTGCCATCAAAGGCGTTGGTGCCGATCGAACGCACCTGGTTATTTCCGGCGCTGGTATCGATGCGGATATACTGATGGGCGTCGGCGCCGCCTCGCTGGTATTCCCAACCATAGACGGCGTCGGTGTTTTTGGAGATGACGCGTGTGTAACCGCCCGGCTGGTTGGAAGCCGCTCCTTTCATCCAATAGGTGATCGAAAGATTATCGCCGATATTGAGTCCTGTGCCGGAGGCGGTGATCCGGCTTCCATCGCCGGCAAAAGAGCGGGCGTCGCCGATGATGCCGGCCGTGGTAAGCACGCCGGTGCCGTTGATCGTGCCCGGATAATTGCCGGTGGAGTCGGCGGCCGTGCCGCTGCCGCCCAGGTGCCAGACGCCCACATAGCCGTTGGACCATACGTCGGCCACATTCTGGCCGTCTGGAGCGGTGGGGTTGCCGAAATACATCTGGATGTACCCGGCGGCGGAGCCTGGATCGATCTGGGGCACTTTCACCCAGACAATGCCGGTTCGGTTGGCCGGGTCCCATTTTTCAATCTCGTAGCTGAGCAGCGTACCGGTGGGCGTGGTGAATCGGAGATCGGTTCCGTCGGGCTTGGCCTTGGCGAAATCGAAATTGCTGGCATTCAGGCTGACCAGCAGGGGAAAATCGGTCAGCGTTTCTGTGCCGCCGGCATTGTTGATGCCGATCTGGCTCGGTAGGCCCAATTGTCCAGCGGGCCGGCCAACAGCCCGGTCGGTCCGACCGCAATCCACCAGGCCAACAGCCAGACAAACCCCTGCCAAAGGTTTTGCGGGGTTTGCATCCGTGGGGAAAACCCTGGAAGCGAAACGGCTGTTTTCGGCCGGCGTCCAACGACCCGGAACGGGCCGATTGCCCATGCCCGACCGTCCTCCCCCTTCCCAGGAACATAAGGCTTTCTCATGGCCAACCCCTTTCTGGAAAAAGCAGCTCCGGAATTCTTACCTGGATCAGATGTTCCCCTATCGCTTCCGCTAGGATTCCTTAATCATATTATCCAACAGTTTCCATTGTAATTCCGGTGGGCGGTTCCCTCAACAAAAAAACCGAAAAAGCAAACCCCCAAAGTAGGCGGTGCGCCTCTTATCAAAAGAAGGGTGGCACCGGAACGCAGCCGGCCGGAGGCACCCACTCTTTATTGTTCGGATGAGGGACCGGTGGCCGAACTTTCCTAAGAATCGGCATCGTTTTGCAAGAGGGCTTGGCGTCGGCCTTCTTCGACGTTCACCTGAGCCGTGATCACCCAGCCCACCAGGAAAAAGACCAAGAGGCTCACAATGGCCGGCCGGGCCGATCCGGTCAGCCGAAGGATGGCCCCAAACACAAACGATCCCATAAAACTGGTGGCTTTGCCGGAAAAATTGAAAAAACCGAAAAACTGCCCGGTATGCTCCGGCGGGGTGAGGTTTCCCATCAGAGCGCGGCTGACTGACTGGGTGCCGCCCATGACCATAGCTGCCGCCCCGCCCAGAATCCAAAACTGCCATTTTTCCCGCACGAACCAAGCCGTCGAGAGCAAAGCCACCCAGACGGCCAAACAGGCCATGACCGTCGGCTTCTGCCCCCACCGATCGGCCAACCATCCTACCAGCAGCGAGCCGGGCAACGCCAAAAACTGGATCATCAAAATCACCAGGACCAGTTCACCGGTGGAAAAGTTCAGCTCCTTGGTGGCGAACGTGCTGGATTGGTTCAGGACCGTTTGGACCCCTTCGTTATAGAAAAGAAAGCCCACCAGAAAAAAGGCCAACATCCGGTAGCGGCGGATGTTTTGCAAGGTGTGGCCGATCTCGTGCATCGCCGAGCGGGCGGCCTGGAGAAACCGTTGCCGGCGGTCCGGTTGGCCTCGGTCTCGGAGGAGCCAAAGCGTCGGCAGCGAAAAACCGCCCCACCAAAGCCCCATCAGCAAAATGCCCATCCGAAGCCGAAACGCCTCGTCGGCCCAGCCCCACCGCCGACCTACCACCTCGATCCCAAGGGCCAAGATCAACGCCAACGCCCCGCCGATATAGCCGGCCCCAAAACCCCAGGCCGAGACCCGATTGACCGTCTGCTCCGTAGTGATCTCCGGCAAAAAGGCGTTATAAAACCCCAGCGACAGCTCAAAACATAGACTCACCAGGGTGAATAGCACCAGGATAGGAACAGTCCAATGCGTCGGCAACAGAGCAAGCAGTACGGAACCGCCGGCTCCACCCAGGGCCGTCAGGGCTAGCCATCGCCGCTTGCTTCGGTTCACGTCGGCCAGGGCGCCCAGCGGGGGCGAAAGCACCGCCGCCGTCATCATCGAAGCGCCGATCCCCCAGGCATAAAGCGTCGATCCCCACCAATCCTCCGGCTGAAAAACCTGGGTGGTCAGATATTGATAAAGGATGGTGATCAGGATGGTCGAATAGGCGCTATTGGCCCAGTCGTAGAGCACCCAGGCAAATACTTCCGCCCGGCGGCCACCAGAAGCAGTTGGGGATACATCCGTGATCGACATAAATTAACCAAAACCGGTCTCCATTCGGAGCGGACCGGCATGGGAAAAGGGTTCCAGTTCCTGTAACATTTTAGCCGAATGGAGGGGCACGTTTATTGTGCCCGTCGGAGCTGACAAGCAGGTACCTCCGGGGGTTCCCTCTCCCCCGGCGGGAGAGGGTTAGGGTGAGGGGGGAATCCTCGGAAGGCGGACGTCTCGTCCGCCCTCTTCGGCGGGCCGAAGGCCCGCGCTCCCAGCGGCCCCCTCACCCGGCCAGCGTGCCGCTCCCTAGCGGTCGCGGCTCTGGCCGGCCTCTCCCACGGCGGGCAGAGGCGGGTTGCTTCATTCAGCTAAAAGGTTAGAGTTCCTTAATCCGGATATTGCGGAATTCCACCCGGTCGCCGTGTCCCAAAAAGCCGATGTAACCTTTCTTGTTGTGCAGGCCTGGATGCGGCTGGTGGTCCATCGTGTGATTGGGGTCGATTTTGCTGATGTCGGCATCGACGATGACCACGCCATTGAGGGTAACCCGGATGTGCGAACCTTTGGCGTAGATTTCCTCGCTGTTCCACTCGCCCGGCGGTTTCAGTGCCCCTCGTTTGGCCGGCACCACACCGTAAATGGAACCATGGAATTGGTAGGGCTGGAGATTTTTGTACTTAGGATGGCTGTCGTCCAGAATCTGGATTTCCATGCCGTGATAGGCGGCGTTTTTGCCCAGTTCGGCCCGGATGCCAACGCCGTTATTGGCCCCCGGCGTGAGCCGGAACTCAAACCGGAAGATGAAATCGGCGTACTGTTTTTCTGTATAGAGATTGCCTCCCGGCTTGCAGACCAACAGACCATCTTCCGCGACATACCCTTTGGTGTCGCCCTGCCAACCCTTCAGCGTTTTGCCGTCGAAAAGGCTGACAAAACCTTCCTGGATTTCCTCGGGGGTCAGCCCCACGGTTTTGGCGTCAGATTCCGTCTTTTGGGAGACCTCGGCCGCCCAGAGTGCCGCCATGCCCACTACCGCCATGCCACCTACCATCCAGCCACCGAGCCACCATGTGCGTTTCATTGTGCTGCTCCTTTACTGATGCGGACCCAATTCCGTGGTACCCTCGTGGGAATCGTACGCCCCTCAGGCGATCCGACTCCGAACCTCTACCAAGGATTATTTCCTCAGGAGCTTGTGCCCCGCAAGCCCCCCAACGGAAATCCACTGCTCCCCCTTCGACCGAGAAAAACCCTATAAACTCTCTCGTCCTTTCGCTGCCCCTCCGCATTGCAGGGCAACCGCTCCATTTCTTCTGCCCAAAGGGAAAGCCACTCCTGGTCTCGTGGGATTCTTGCGTAAGGGGGGATCCGGCTCTACCTGGACCGCCACCATTTCCCACGCTCTGCTGAAAGCCCCCTCCCCTGGCAGGAGAAAGGAGCTATTTATTTTCGCCGGAGTGGGTGGGGCAGTCTATGGGTGTCGGCTCAGGGAGAAGATCGGCAGGAGCAAGGCCATCCCGATGCCGCCTACCACCACGCCCATCAGGCTGATCATCAGCGGTTCGATCATGCTGGTGGCGGTTTTGATGGCCATTTCCACTTCCTGGTCGTAGTAGCTGCTAACACGCTCTAAGACGGTGTCCAGTTGGCCAGTCTCTTCGCCGGCTGCAATCATCTGCACCAGTACCCGGGGAAACAAGGGGCTGGTGGCCAAAACCTCACAAATCCGTTTCCCGGCGGTGACCTCTTCCAGCACCCGGTTCCAGAGCGCTTCGTAGTGGCAGTTGCCGGCCACTTCCGCCGACAGACGCAGGGACTCCAGCATGGGTACGCCGCTGGCCAACATGGTGCCGAGGGTCCGGAGGCTTCGGCTGAGGGCCACTTTGCGGAACATCGGTCCCAGCAGAGGCATTTGGATTTTGAGCCAATCGAGCAGATGTCGGCCCGGCGGGGTGCGTCGGCCCCAGCAGAAGCCGACCACCAACGCCGCCGCCCCGCCCAGCCAAAAATACCAGTATCGCAGCAGGATATCCGAGACGGCCATGACCGCCCGGGTCATCTTCGGCAGTTCCACTCCCCGAGAGGCAAACAAGGGGATAAACTTCGGCAGGATGTAGGTCAATAGGAAAATGGTTACCCCGATGGCCAACACGAGCATCACCATCGGATAGGCCATGGCCGCACGCACTTTGCCCCGGGTTTCCATCTCTTTGCGCAGGTAGCCGGCAATTCGGTCCAGCATGGGGCCGAGGGTCCCGCTGGCTTCGCTGGCCTTGACCAGGGCCACATAGGTCCGGTCAAACAGTTTGGGATGTTTGGCCAGGCTAGTGGAAAAATCCTCTCCTGCCTCGATGTCCCGTTTCAGGTCCGCCAGCACCTTCCGCAACGTGGGATTCGGCTCCTGCTCCAAAATCCCACCCAGGGCGGTCGCCAACGGAATGCCGGTATCGACCATCAGGGCCAATTGGGTGGTAAAGTAGATCAGCTCCTGCTTGGAGACCCGTCGGCTCCAGAGAGCGGGTTCGGACGTTTCCGCTTCCTCCAGCTCCAGCACCTGAAAGCCATCCCGGCGCAGTTGCTGGGCGGCATCCTCCAGGCTGCCCGCCTCCAGCCGACCTTCGTGCACCTTGCCCAACGGATCCCGTACCCGATAGCTGAACGTGATCATAGGTTCCTACTCGTGATTTTTGCTAACGGAAATGTTCGTCAAAGGGTACCATGTTAACCGAATGGCGGGGGCCGATCTGTCTGCGTAAGCCGCAGTCCAGGCTGCGGGGTGCCTGCTAGGGTGTGCCTGTGGGGCAAGGGGAACTCGGAACATACTTTCTGGACCGCCCGTTGCGCGGCAATGCCCCCTCACCTGCCGGGGCCCCAGGCACCCCGGTCTCTCCTACGGCGGAGAGAGGCAAATGGCTTCGTTCGGTTAAAATGTTACGGAAGGCGAGGTCCGTGTTTCTGTGGCCGTCTCCGGCAGGCCGCCTCCCAGATCGCCGACAATGGAGAGCACCTCTTCGATGGTGGTGATTCCTTCGCGGACTTTCCGGAAGCCGTCGTGGGCCAGGGTAACCATGCCGTTCTGGAGGGCCAATTGGCGCAGGGCGGTGATGCTCGGATTGGAAATGATGAGGTCCCGCATTTCTTCGGTGATGGACAAAAGCTCATGTACTCCAATCCGGCCCCGATAGCCGGTATTTCGGCAACTCCGACAGCCGACGCCCCGATAAAACGTCGGGATCTCAAAGCCCATCCGCTCCAAAGCCCGCCGCACGTTCCGAGGCGGTTCATACGGGCTCTTGCACTTCGGGCAAATCCGCCGTACCAGCCGCTGCGCCAACACCATGTTCAACGCTGCAGCGATCAGATACGGCTCGATGCCCATATTGACCAACCGGGTAACGGCGGAACAGGCGTCGTTGGTATGCAAGGTGCTCAGTACCAAGTGACCGGTCAAGGCGGCCTGAATGGCCGTTCGGGCCGTCTCCTCGTCCCGAATCTCGCCCACCATAATCACATCCGGGTCCTGCCGTAACAGCGTGCGCAGCGCCTTGGAAAACGTCAGCCCGATCTTCTCCTGCACCTGGAACTGGTTGATGAGCGGCAGGTGGTATTCGATCGGGTCTTCCACGGTGCAGACGTTGTTTTCCATGGTGGCAATCGCATTGATGGCGGCGTATAGGGTGGTCGATTTGCCGCTGCCGGTCGGCCCGGTGACCAAGATAATTCCGTTGGGCGCATGGATATGGCGTTGGAACTCAGCGAGGATGTCCTCCGCAAAGCCGAGTTCTTCCAGATTGAGCGAAATGTTTCGGGTATCCAGCACCCGGATGACGGTTTTTTCGCCTCTGGCGCTGGGAAAGGTGCTGACGCGCAGGTCGATCTTTCGGCCTTCCAGCAGGACGTGGACCCGGCCGTCCTGCGGAAGCCGACGTTCACTAATGTCCAGCGACGCCATGATTTTGATCCGGCTGGTAACGGCCGGCAGCAATCGGAGCGGTATTTCGAGGAACTTATGGAGTCGGCCATCGATCCGAAACCGCACCCGGAGGCAGCGTTCGGCCGGTTCGATGTGGATGTCGCTAGCCCCCTCTTTGACGGCACTGTAGATAAGGTAATTCACGAGCCGGATCACCGGCGATTGCCCCGCCCCTTCCTCGATGTCGCCGATGTCTTCGATGGCTTCTTCGATCAAGGTGACATCGGCGGCTTGACTATCTTCGATGATGTCGTCGATGACGAAAATTTTGGAGTTGGGCAGGTTGGTGATCATCCGCCGGATGTCGCGGGGGGTGGCGGCCACGATCTGCACCTGAAGATTCGTTAAGTTCCGGATTTCGTCAATCAAAAACAGGTTGCTCGGTTCGCTCACCGCCACGGTGAGCACCCCCCGCACCAGAAACAGCGGCAACACCAAATTCTGTTCGATATACTCCCGGGGCAACAGGTCCACTACTTTCGGGTCGTAAAGCCGGGTGTCCAATTTCGCAAACGGCACCCCGCATTCGATCGCCAGACATTCCAGAATCTGCTCTTCCGTGCAAAGCCCCGACTCGATCAGAATCTCGCCCAGCAACCGACGATGCCCCTCCTGACGCTGACGCTCCAGGGCTTTCTGGAGGTCTTCCGGGTTGAGATACGCTTTGGCCACCAAAAGCTCGCCCAGCCGCATGGAGATTGTCGTCGGTGCAACGCTGCTCATCGGAGAGCCGTCTCCTTATCGGATACGCCGGCAAAAAGCCTGTCCTGCATTCGGGTAAAATGTTCGTCCCACTTGAGCCGAATGGAGGGGCCCGCCTATCACCCGATATCTCCCCTCTCCCCTGGCCCAAAGGGTGGCCTGCGGAGCAGGCCGTGTGAAGGGGCGCTTGTGTCATTCCTGCGCAAGCAGGAATCCAGCTGTATGCCCGCGCAAGTGGGAACCCAGGCAATATAGAGTTTTACTTTCTGGATTCCCGCTTGCGCGGAAATGACACACTAAGTTTTGTCCGCCAGGGGAGAGGCGAGTTGGTTCAGTCGGTTAAAATGTTCCGGAAATTTTAGTTTCTGGATTCCCACTTTCGTGGGAATGACAATCGAGGCGCCCCCTCACCCGGCTTCGGCTTCGCTTCAGGCGGCCTATCGACGGCCGGGGGAGGGCCAGGTGCTTCATTCGGCTAAAGTGAAGCAAATGTTCCATTGTCCCAGTTTGCCTAAGGAATCGCTCGGCGTTTCGGGAAACGGTACCTACTCCCATTACCGAAAACTCTTCACTGCATCCAGCACATTGTCGAAGACTTCCAAATGCTGGTCTAACCGGGTGATTTCTAGTATTTTGCGGTTGACCAGATTGGACACCGCAATTTTCAAGTCGCCGCCCGCTTCCCGAAGGCGATCCTGGGCATCTAACAAGGCCTCCAGGCCTGCACTGTCTAAAAGTTCCGTATTATCCAGGTCCAGGACCACCCGGGATTGGGCCTGCCCAGTTAGATAACCCAATACGCCCGGCGCTTGATCGGCGCCCAGTTCTTCCGGCGCATGGACCACCATCACCTCGCCGAAAATTTCTGTCGGAAGACTCGTCATCGCCTAACGTGTTTCCTGGAGAGAAAAAGAGGCTACATCCGGTTTGGGCACCTGGCCAAGGGAATCACTTAGCGGTCCGTCCAACGGGGCGCACGCAGCAGCGGCCTGACCACCCCCTAGCACCCGATCCACCAACTGGAGCAACTCCCGGGGACTGAATGGCTTGGGCAGCACCGCCAGGACCTGCCATTTGGCGGCCAATTCCTCCGGCCGAAGTTCAAATCCCTTGGCCGTCAACATCACCACCGGCAAGTCCCGCAGCGCTGGCTCCGAACGAATCCGCTCCACCAGTTGCAATCCGTTCATCCTCGGCATCTGACAGTCGGTAATCACCATGTCCGGCCGGATCCGCTCGATCAACTCCCAACCGGCTTGGCCATCCGAAGCGATATGTACTTCGTAGCCAGCCTTCTTCAACTTAAACTCCGCCGCCCGTAAAATCGCTATCTCGTCGTCGCACAATAACACCCGCTTGGGCATCGGCTGACTCCTTCCGGTAAGAAGTTCGTTTTTATTGCTCTTCGCAAAACCAAGGGACACCGACGTGGCCAAAAACCAGGGAATTTCGGGTCTCTACGATTTGCGAACCTCCATAGGTACCACGTTCCCCGAGTGGAGGAGGGCAATGGGGCAACCCTGCGTAAGCAGGAAGCCCGTGTGTCTTATGTTTGCCCCCCACCCGGCCCACCTAACGGTTGGCTGGCCTCTGGACAGCCGGCGAAGAGGCCAGTGGTGCCCCTTCCCCCGGCCTGTTGCACAGGCCACCCTCTCCCGCCAAGGGAAAGGGAAAAATCGGCGTACTCCATCGGTTCAGGGATTCGCCTTTCTCTGGTTCCGGCCCCTGGAGGACTTTTCTCGGTTAGGCGGAAGCGCCGGCGGAGGCCGGTTCCGGCGCCTCTGCCGCCATCAAGCTGCTTTCCCGCTTCCGCGCTAAAAGCGGAAGCCGCACTCGAAATGTGCTCCCCACGCCCAATTGGCTCTGCACGGTAATGCTGCCGCCGTGCACATCCTCGATAATATGTTTGGCCAGCGGCAATCCCAACCCGGTGCCGGAGGCCATGTGGGCGTCCTTCTGCACCCGGTAAAACTTTTCAAACACCCGCTCACAATCCTCCGGGCTCAGTCCCACTCCGGTATCTTCCACCTCAAACTGGGCATACGGATCTTCCAGTCGGCTCCGCAGGGTTACCCGCCCGCCCGCCTGCGTATATTTGACCGCATTGGACAGCAAATTGATCGCCGCCTGAAGCATTAAGTCCCGATCCACATAAACATTCAAATACATTGGGCTCAGGTCCGTTTCCAAGGCAATTTGCTTGGCTTCGGCGGCCGGTTGCACCACCCGAAACGCCTCCTCCAAAATCTCGTTGAGCGAATGCGGCTGCTTGCGCACCTCCACTACCCCCGCCTCAATCCGCGCCAGGTTCAACAGGTTCTCCACCAGCCGCTGCAACCGCTCCACCTGCGCCCCAATCGTCCGGAAAAACTCCTGCTGGGTTTCCGGATCGTCCACATCCCCATCGGCCAGAAGCTCCACATAGGCCTTAATCCCGGCCAAAGGGGTCTTCATCTCATGACTGACCGAAGAGACAAACTCGGCATGGCGCTTTTGAAGTGCTTTTTGATCGGCAATGTCCCGCAGCAGGGCCACTACACTGACCGCCCTAGGATCCGATGGTTCCTGGCTGGGAGGAAGCCGACTGATCAATGCCCGATAGCAATGGACCTTTCCTTGGGCATCCGTCCACTCCACTTCCTCCCAGCGGGTTCCCGCCGTCTTTCGCTGGAGCGTGGTTTGAAGGGCTTCTGCCAGTTTGGGGCAACCGATCTGCTGGACTGTCCGGTGGGCCTGCTCTGTAGGGGGAACCTGCCACAGCGCTTCTGCGGGCCGGTTGGCCCAAAGCAATTCCCCATATTCGTTCAGGGCCAATACCGGTTCCGGAATCCCCTCCAGGATCGTCTGAATCTGTTGGTGTCCCGTCTGAATGCGGCGGATGCGGACCTGGAAGCCCGTTTGAAGCTGATCCAACTGCTCGGCCCGCTCCCGGAGCCGCCCCATGGCCTCGCTCAGTTTCTGAAGGGCCGGGAAAAACGGATGACTTTCGGGCAAAGGAGGGCTCTTTTCCGGTTCGGTTTGGAGGAAGGAATCTTCGCCGGCCGCCTCCGCCAATTCCGTCAAATACCGAAGGGCCGCTTGGTCTTGACAAAGCTGCCGGCAAAGTAACCACCCTGCTGCCAGCCCAGCCACTGCTCCCAAACCGATCCCTATCAGTCCGTAGGTCCCGGGCCAGGAGCCTTTCCAGAGAGCTAACCAGCCGGCCGGCAGACTCAGGGCCGACACCACCATCAGGACCAGGGCAAGATGTTTTCTCCGGCAGGTTGGGTTCATGGCAGCCAATGGGGAGAGGGAACCGGCTAGGTTGGAATCCGCCGAATATCCTGCACAGGGGCCACTGCCGTTAGTTGGCAGGCAACCGGGATGGGTACCGAATCCACCTTCCCGGGACCGAGGGGCGGTCCAAGTTCCGCCCGGAGGATCCATTTTGCCCAGCTTGCCTAGTTTTACAGGCCAGGAGGGGCAAATCGGGGATCCAGGCGGGCGGCTTGTTCAAAGTATGGTACCGCCTCCCCGGCTTGCCCTTGCCGCTGCAAGGCAGCCCCTACTAAAAAGTAGGATAGGGCATACCGGTTGTCCAAAGAAATTGCCTGCCGGGCGGCTTCTGCTGCCCCAGGAAAATCCCCCATCCGATATCGAGCCAGCGCAACGAGCTGCCATAACACCGGAGAATCGGCAAATCGTTGGACTGCCTGCCAGGCCAGCCGAGCGGCCATTTCCGGCTCATTGGCCCGCAGGGCCACCAACGCCGCCTTCTGCCACAGAACCGGATCCCCCGGATTGGCAAGGACTGCTTGCTCTAAGTACTGATAGGCCAACTGGTTACGGCCATTAGCGAAAGCTTCTTCTGCCTGCCGAAGAAGCAGCGGAGGTGGGGCTGTGCCCCCAGGAAGATGGGCTTTTGGCACCCCGTGCTGGGTAAATGCAGAAGGGGGTTCCGTCCAATCTACGGTAGAAGAGAGGGATAAATACCCCTCTTTGGGGGCATTGTTGTTTGGAGGTGGCTCCCTAGAAGAAGGGGAGAGAAGTCCCGCCAATTTGGGGATAAAAATCCCCCCCGATGCTTTTGCCGAGGCCGATTCCTCCCAGGCCGGATGTGGCGATCGGACCGGCGGCACACTCTGATAAGGCCGAGAAAAATCCCATCTCTTTTCCTCCCCCCCAATGGTAGTACATCCCCCTAGACTTAGCAAAAGTCCCCACCACAACACCAGCACGATTTGGGCCAACCGCCTGTGGGTGGGCATCAAAGTAGGGTCCTTTCCAAAATTTCCCCATTTTGTGGCATAACAAGTAACTAAATTAGGGGGTTATGGAAACCGGATCGGCTCACTTTGAAACAAGCTAGGCCGACGGATCGGCTTGGATCGGCTCTCTGGAGCTGGGGGATGAGGTCGGGGGGAAAGGCCGTTCTGCTGACCCGCCTCCGGCGGCGCTTCTATCTGTTCTATCCGGCCGGAGCCCAGAGGGCTGGGAGGACTCCCAATCGGCTTGGCGGGAGGAGTCCCGGGCGGCTTGCCGGAAGGATTGCCGGTGGGCTTGCCGGAAGGGTTGCTCCGGGGATTTTCCTTGCCGGGTTCGGGCGGGGGAGGAATTTCGGGCAAGGGGCTTTCTGGGCTGGGAGCCTCAGGTAGCGGTTTTTCTAGCTCTTGGAGTATCCAGGGGGCTACGGTGGGGCCGTCTAACGGGGCGGTCCAATTCCGGCCGCTCGGCAGGGCCTGTTCCGGCAACGGAGCGGCAGAAATCCGCTGCCAGATCTGCGCCCGGATTTCCAGGGCATCCTGGTTGAGGGGATCGAAATGGACGGCCATTTCGGCAAACCGTAGGGCCCGGTCCATGTCGCCCTCGTTGCAGGCCTGTTGGGCCATCCGCACATACCGCCGGGCCACCGAACGTTTGCCCAACGGACTCATCTTTTCCAGATACACATTGTGTCGGCGTTGGAACTCGCATTGTTGCAAGGCCGCTTCGCCGTAGGCTTCCGGTTCTCGGACGATATGCGGGGTAACCAGGACGATAATTTCGACCCGTTTGATCTCTTCGGTTTTGCGCCGGAAGAGCACCCCCACCAGGGGCAGATTGCCGAAGAAAGGAATTTGGTTGACGCTGGAGGTGGCTTGTTCCTGCATCAGGCCGCCGATGACCACCGTGCAGCCATCCCGGACCATGATATTGGTGGTTACTTTGGTAACATCTTTTTGCGGCAGGGTGAAGTTGCCTTGGACGGTAACCGTACCGTCGGAAAGTTCCGGGTGGATTTCCATCCGGATGAGCCCATCGGGAGAGATGAACGGACGAATCCGCAATTGGGTGCCGATGTCCAAAAATTGGACCGATTGGGTGGTGGCGGTTTCCGTCTGAGTGGTGTTGACGTAACCTTCTTGGCGTCCGATGAGGATATCAGCGCGATGTTTATTCAGGACCATCAGACGCGGGGCGGCAATGACGTTGGCGTCTGCAACCGTTTCCAATGCCTCCAGAAACGCCCCCACATCCCCGTCGATAAACCCAAACTTCAACCCGCCCTGGGTAAAAGTAACCTTCGAGAGGCTATCGACCGGGGTACCCCAGCCGATGGTAAAGTTGCTGTTGTTGATCAGCTTTTTGAAATCCACACCGAACTTATCTGTATCGTCCAGCCGGACGCTCAGGATCATGGCCTGGATATGCACCTGCAGGGGGCGGACGTCGATCTCGGCCACCACCTGATCGATCTGGGCAAGGACACTTTCGTAGTCCCGCACCAGGACCGTTTCGGTGCCGGCAAAGTTATTGCCGCCGGCTTTATCATCGTCGGAGCTGATGCCGATTTCGGCCGGTGCACTGACGCTTACCAAACCGACTTTTTCCGTCAGCAGAGGTTGGATCAGGTCTTTCAGATCCGAAGCTTTCACGTAATTGGGCCGATAGACCCGGGTGCCAATCCGGTCGGCTGCCTGCTCCATCCGGAGGAAGTCTTCCGGTGTGCCCACATAGATGAACTTTCCTTCCCGACGGGCCACATAACCGGCCGATCGCAAAATGGCTTGCAGCGCACTGTCCAAATCCACACCCGTAAGCGAGGCCGATACCTTTCCCTGCACGCTGCTCGTTGTTAAAATGTTCAGATTCCCATGCTCGCTCAGCATTTCCAGCACTTTCCGGATATCTTCATTCCGGATGTTGATGATCAATCGGCCGTTGGCTTCTTGCTGCAGTTGGGCGGTCGAACCGGAGGCGGAGGACCGCTGGGAAGAACCGGCGGTGCTAGTGCCTTGGACGCCGGGTTCGGAAAGCCGTCTTACCTTTGCCGGACGGTTCGCTGCCGCTTCGGCCTCGGAAGAAGAAAGCCCCTCTGAAGAGGAAAGGTGTTGGGAGGGGTGCTCCGCACCGGTTGGAGTACCTGAGCCCCCTTCCGCCGTCTGAGTAGCCGAGGAGAGAGTTCCCGTTTCAGAGCCTTCTGCCGGTGGGGCCGATTTACCCCCTTGGGAGGATAACCCACCAGAACCGGCCGGGATTTGCCCTCCGGAGCGCATCCGGCGCCAGAGTTCCAGCAGTTGCCGGGGTATTTCCTCCGGGGCCTCTTTGGCCGAGAGAGAAGAAGCCGATTCAGTGGGGGCCCTGGCACCTCCGGCCGGTCTGGTCTGGCCCTCAGGAGCTGGCTCGGCCGAACCGCCCGATACTTGCTGGGCATAGGCGGGAAAGGCCGGTGCCCAGACTTCGCCTAGAGGAGGTTTCGGCTCGTGGACACTACGATCCGGCATCTGCCAAGCATCGGAACTTCCTGCCGGTCGGCTACTTTGGCTGCCCGAGGGCGAAGATTTGGGAGGATCGGCAGAGGGGGCCGGGGCATGAACGGTTGTTTGGAGGGGACCAGCAGCGGCCCGAAGGGCATCGGGAGGGGCCGGCACAGGCGCTGTTTGGCCGCCGAACGGTTCACCTTGGCCGGCCGTCGGCCCTGGGCTTTCTTCAGCAGGAGAGCCCGCTTTTCCAGCGGAAGAAGCACAGGCGGTTTTTCCCTCACCGAAAGACCTTTCTCCCTGCGGGTCTGCCTGCGGAGCCGATGGCGGAAGGGGTTCCGAAAAAAGCCCCAGGGTCTCGGCCGCACGGACCGCTAATTGCTGGGGACCGGGCGGATGGGTCAGGCCAATCAGCACCGCCAATCCCACCCCCGCCAAGATACACACCACCACGATGATCTTCTGACCAGCCTTTTGCATCGGTCTTCCATGACCTGGGTAAAAAAGGTTTTAGGCCTGCTCCCTGTTTTGTCAGGCGGCCATCGTGAGATTGGTTTTTGCCTTGCCAGCCCGGAGGTCTCCTTTGCCCATTTACGGGCCGAAGCCCCGCACTGCCAGGAAGTCGCTTCGGGCGGAACTCGTGTCAAAAACCCTTCTTTTCTGCCGGTACGCCGGTGCTCGTCCGCCGGTACCGTGTGCCTTTTTCTTCCGGCGATTATGCTCTTTTCTGCTGACGCCGCTGGGTGCTTTCTCCTTGCCCCCTGGGGGCCTGGGGTTTAAGGAGTTTCGGTCTGCCCGGTGGAAACCGTCTGGATTTCTACGTTCGATGGGCTTCGGGGCAAGGAGACCTCATACTGGCGATCGTTCCACTGGAGCAGGATGCCGGTCGGCAGGATTCGGCTCAAGCGGAACTGCCATTGTTGTCCCTGCTTGGCCACTACGACTGTATCTCCTTCCTGGTAGGGTCGGCCGTTGATCAGGGCCAGGCGTCGGCTAGGCCCCACCACAATGCTACTCAGTTCTATTTGGAAGTCCTCCGGGGGTTCGTCCGTGGAATCGCCGGAGGACCGATTTCGATCGGTTTTCCCTTTTGGAGAGCGATCCTTGGCCTCCGAAAGGCTCCCGACAGAGGGGATTTGGAACGGGTCCCGACGGTCGGCCGACCAGGGGGCCGGTCGGGTCCGAGGATCCGCCTGCCGCCACTGGACGAGTTGATCCCACGGCGGCATGCTCTCCGGAGTTTTCCCCGAACCTTGGGCTGCAGGAGATAGATTAGGAGAAGCTCCTGAGCCTAGGTTCGGCGGGTTCGCTGCCCCCCCAGAAATGGAATTCTCCTTGGGTGCGTTCACCCCCCCCTCCGTGAGGGCTTGTGCTCGGACCAGCTCCAAGTCCTTGGAACCACCTAACCACTTCCCCACTAGGGGAATCCAATAATACAAGGCCACCACGAGCAAACCGGCCAACAAGGCGGCTTTGCCCGGATTGGCTTTGATTTCGCGACGCAATTGGGAAGACAAACGACTGAGGTTCACGGCTTGCCAGCCGACCTTTCGGGCGGCCCTTCGGTCGGCTTCTCCTGCTATATCGGTTTTTTGGAATCTTTTATCTGATCAGAAATTTCAGGATTTCCGGTAAAGATTACCAAGTGGATTTCACATTGGAGTATCTCGGCTGGTTGGGTAGCCTTTTCGATGGCAACATGGTCAATCCACACAATGTGGGGAAGGGACTCTAACCGGTATAAAAACTCATGGATTTGAGCGAAGCTCCCTTGACATACAACAATTAGGGGGATTTTGACTACCCGATCATAGGATGTTTTGCTCCCAGGACTGAACCGAGTGGGCGTCAGACCGCTTTGTTTGGCAAGCTGGGTAATCTGGCCAAACAGGGGGGCCAATTCCTCCGGATGCGGGGCCTCGGATTGCCAGACTTGCACATACCCATTGGCCTTATCTAATTCTTTTTGAACATTTTGGATCCCTGCCAGCACATCGCCGACTTGGTCCACCCTTTGATGGAGTTGCTGAAGTTCTTCCTTTAATTTCTTTACCCGGACATATTGGGGCCGAAGGATGAAATACCCATAGGCTCCCAGGCCTAGCAGGATCATCCCTAGAATCCAGACATTGGTTCGGTCGAAGCGGAAACGCATAGGCTTCCCAGAAAGGTTAAATTGGGCAAAATGGTAAGCTTAAGAAATATACACAAAATACAGTGGCATTTTCCTTGGGTTCGGAGCTATCCGTGCCGGTGGGCTCCCCGAAACTTCGCCCACTGGTCTTTGGGGTAACATAACCCAAGGCCAAAGTCGCTTCGGGTCCGAAAAGCCCCCCTGACCTTTTGGTGGGAGAAGCTGCGGGTGGACTGGCTTTCGGTTGGGGCGAAGCAGGCGGGCCCCCATGGTAGCAGATTTCCCAGAAGCCATCGGCCCGCCCGCTTGCCCATAACCTGGTCGCACGACCAGTTTGATCTGGAATCGCAGAGCCTCTTGGTCTCCGGTTTTCTCCAGAGTAACCAAAGAGACTTTGGTGAATAAATCTGCTTTTTCCAGGGCGGCTAGATATTGGTGCAGCGCAGCGATATCGACGGTAACTCCTTGAAGCCGAACCACGGTCTGCATCGGGTCGTATTCTTGGCGGAGTCGGGACATATCCCGGCTGGGCGGTGGCATGGCTGCCAACCGGGCCTTTTCGGCTTCCTGTTCGCTTCGGGAAAGCGGGCGCTGGGGCGGGGAAGGTTCCGGGGTCTGCCGATCTATGGACAACTGTTCTAATGTTACCGTCTTTGGCAACGGCGAGAGAACTTCTGCTAGAATCCGGGTCCGGGGCCAGGGATGCCGGAGATAACAGATCAGTTCTGCCATGGCCCGGACCGATTGGAGATGGTTTTGCAGGGTGGTCAACTGTTTCTGTTGGGCGGACAGCGCACTATGGGTAGGCCGAAGCATTTCCAATTGCTCTTCCAGATTCTTTTGATGCCAATAGAAGAAGACCGAGGCCATGGCCAACAGGACCGCCGAGGCCGCCAAGGCCAGCAGACGATGCACCTGCTGCCGATGAGCGGCTCGCCGATACCGATATTCTTCCGGCAGGAAGTCGATCTGGTACATAGAGGGTGCTTCTCCGGAAGGGAAGCCTTCGTTGGGAAGGCCGGATTTTGGGGTCGTTTTAGTTTCTGGGGCCTTCGTGCAGGGCCAGGCCGGCTACCACATCCCATTGGGTTTGTCGGCCTGAGGAGGGGCGGGTCTGGAAGGCGCGGAACGGATCGGCCAACTCGCAGGGGAGGTTGAGTTGGGCACCCAGCCAGTCGGCCAATTCTCGGCTGGCTTCCCCTCCGCCCAATACCAGGCCCGACAGGGGGTCCCCGCGGAAGGTAATACTGAAATATCGGGTGCACATAGCCAATTCATTGGCCAGGCGATCCCACACAGGTCGGACGGCTTCCTGGATGGCCTGGGAGACTTCGGGGTCTCGTTGGTCGGCCCGGCGGTCGCCGTGATGGCGGCGCAGGGCGCTGGCCTCCGGCAGGCGCATCTTTAGATGCTGTGCTACGGCTTCATCCATGGCGCGTCCGCCCCAGGCAATGGGTTTTATAAACATAAGATCATTTCCGCGGGCAATCAACACCGTGGTCGAACTGGCTCCGATATGCACATACATGGTCCGCCGCTGCTGATCCGATTCCCGCCGGTATTGTTTGCTGTAGCAGCGGAGCAAGGCCATCGGCTGCGGCTCCAGAGCCACCGGAATCAATCCCGCTTTTTCCGCTAGGGCCACCTTCTGCTCAATGATAGGGCGACGACAGGCCAACAGGATCACTTCCAGACGCACCGCATCTCCTTGCCGGACTGGCTCCGTCTGCAAAAACCGGATCTCCGCTTCGGCCGCTTCGAAGGGCAGTCGGCTGGCGGCCTCGTTAAAAACCAGTTTCTCCAGCGACTCCCCTTTGCTTTCCGGAAGCCGAAGGTTTTGGATGAACAATTCTTCCGCCCCCAGGGCCAGTACCGCTTCGCGGCCTCGAAAATGACGGGCCTGTCGGGCGCGGCAAAGGGTCTGGAAAATGGTCTCCTCGGTCCGCACGGGCAGGCCGTCTTCTCCGCGCGGCAACTCCCAACAGACCGATTCCAGCACCTGCCGACGGTCCGCACTGAGTTGCAAGAGCTTTACCGAGTTGGAACCAATGTCCACGCCAATGGGCCCAGCTCGCCGGAGTGGTAAAAGGCTGATCATAGTTCCATCGGCTCCTTCACGGGGCCTCTCCAAATTGAGTCCGTTTACGGGGCTTGGGCGGAGAGGGTTCCGAGGCTTGCTAGTCCTGTGATCGGATCTACCGTAACAGCCAAAAACCGCTGCGTTTGGCCCTGGCCAGCCGAAAGCCAAATCACCACTGCCGTGCTGGCTGTGGTCCCGCCTAAAGGGCCGAATTCCACCTCGCCGATGGTTTCGTCGGTGGAACTGGGGGGCCGGACGGCGGCCAATCGGACTGCTCTGCCCACCTGCGGCAACGCATCCAGGCGAACAATATGTTGATCCGGCGGATCTTCCGGGTTCCGCCATGGGCTAGCCGGCAGGAGATTCAGCGTCGGATCCGCCCCCGTATGTTGAAGGATGTATCGATTCTGGGAGACTTCAAATCGGAGTCGGTAGGTGCTTCCGTGGGCGATGGCCAAACTGCGGGCGTAGGCCAGGTCGGTGCTGATGATCTGGCCCACCGCCCGAAGCTGCTCCTGTAGCGCCGGACTGGCCGAGGGAAGCACCATGCTGATCAAAAGACCAATGAGCACCAACACGATCATCAGTTCCATCAGGGTAAAGCCGGTCCGTCGGCCCGTGCCGAGGCCCTTTCGGGGTTGCCGGATCGCCGGGCGGGACCTGGCACCGCCGGGCTGGTCCAGAACCCCTGCTTCATCCAGGCCGGTCTGCCCTGGGCATACCGGGAGCCTGCCGAAGGCTGCGATCCTCTCAGCCCGGCCCATCCAAGGCAACGGCCTAGGCAGTGGGCGTGTTCGGGCGGACACCGGGGTTCCTTTGAACTTCAGGTCCCTTGTGGCGGATGGGTTTACCGGTTTGCATTATGGTTTACCGGGTTTGGACGCCGGTTCGGCCAGCACCACCCGCACCGCTCCGCTCTTGAGGAGGGCATTCTGTTCTTTCAGTAGATCCCGGATCTCCTTCAAACAGGCGATCATTTCACTCCGCTGGGCGGTGGCGTTGGCAAACGGTTCAGCCGGCGCCTGCCCGGCCGCTTCGGTGCTCCTATACAAGCTTAGCACGCCCCATAGGAGCACAAGGACGGCCAAAACCACCATCCAACCACCGGCATACCGACGGCTAAAAACGTTTTCCATAGTTCGTTCTCCCACAAAGAGTTACGTTCTTGATACGAAATGCCTATCGTAAACGGAAACGTCCGTTTTTTGCTATCTCCTCTGGCAAAATTAGGGGGGGAACATTTCGGCCGAAGAAATCCAGTACCCTCTCTGGCGCCAGGTTGCCGCCGCCATTGCGCCAAAATGTTCCCTTTATTCTTGTTCCTTATTTTTTCTTTATAGTCTGGCTACTCTGCTGGCTTTGGGAAAAGGTTTGGGTACCGGAAGAAGTAGCGGGTTGTTCGGTCCAGCGGACCAATTCCCATCGTAGGGCCGGTTCATTGCGCAGGGGGGTAACATCGTTGGGATGGGGCTGGAAGATCGGCTGATCCCATCGGGGCCAGTGATAATAAACCGTGCCAGTATCCGGTCCGAGGATCAATCGGGGCGTAGGATCTCGGCCCTTGGTGCCAAGCCAAACCGGAAAATACTGCTGGGAGGGCGGTAGGCTGGGCTTCTGGGCCAGATATTGGTCATAAAGTTTTTTCCACTCCAACGTGTCCCAGGGCTGGCGTTCTCGGAGGAAGATTTTCCGGGCAATAAGTCGTCCGGTCAGGCTGAAGGCGACGGTTTCGGGACCTTTGTCGATTTGGAAGCGGTCGAAGGCGGCCACCAGGCCCTCCACCTGCCCGCCGCCGGTACTACGCACATAAAAATTCTGGCAACTGGCTGAGGGAAGCCGAATCGGCGTAGTCGGGGTAAGCCCTTCCTGATACACTGGCGGCAAGGCCACCGGGGTGATCTGAACATTTGTTTGTTGGATGGACAGGTCACCCCGACAAAACACCGCCCCCTGGAAAGAAACCCCGCCACGGAGCTCTAGACTCCCGTCCCGATAGTAAACGCCCAAAGGATTCTGTTGGGGATCGGGGCCGTAGGATGTATTCTCCAATTGGTCCGGCAGTCGAGGAATCGTATAGACCGGTCCACCTGGATACAGTTGGTAGCTCGAAGGAAGGGCCGGTTTAGTCCAATCGGAGCCTACTTCGGCAGTGGCCAAGTGGGTGTAGGGAACTCGCAGCGCAGAGGCCAAAGCCCAGAGCTGAAGCATCTCCTGCCGATTGGTGGGCAAATAGACTGGTCCGAGCACCGGCCGATGGTCCCCGTAGCCTGCCTGCCGCATCTGCCATAAATCATCTAAATATGTCCACCAAGCCCCGAGATCATTCGGGTAGTGCATGGCCAGGTAAAGCTTTCCCTGGATGCGTATTTTGCCCCGCAGTTGGCAGGGGATGTCCAGCTCCACGTTATCATCTCGGGTTTGGAAGATAGTGTAATTTTGCATGGTGGGCCAGTCGGTCGGTGTGCTGGAGAGCTTCCGCGGCACAAGCCGAACTACCGCCTGCACCTGATAGGTTACCACTCGCTGAGGGGAATCGGGATCCACGGCCCGGCCTGTGCACAAGAGGGTGACGCGGTAGGGATATTCCGGATAGGCGGGGTTGCTGGCGGAAAGGAACTTGTCCCCGGCCGTGTAGGTTACTTGGAAAGTTTGGCTGGAAGAAATGGCCGCCTGCCAGGAGCTATCGACCCCCTGCCAATCGGGCGAATGCATCCGTTGCAAGGCCGTTCGGAGACCACTTAAAGCCGCCTGCCGCGCCATGCTCTGCAACTGCTCGTTCTCCTGGATGAGCAAGGTCGTGGATTGCGTGCGGAGCATCGCATAGCAGATGGCCATGGTCATGGCCATGACCATCAAAACCATCACCACCGCCACTCCGGCAGGTTGGGAGGTGCTTTGGCGTCGGACAGGACGCATCGGCTCGTTTTGCTCCTCACCGGAGTTTTGGAAACGGGAATTGACCAATCTGGAACATTTTAGCCGAACGGAGGGATCGGCCGTGTCATTCCCGCAAAAGCGGGAATCCAGATAGAAAAGGGCCCAGACAACAGAAGGCCATTTCCTCTGGATTCCTGCTTACGCAGGAATGACCCACTGGCTTTAGATCGCCTCCAAAAAGCCGAATTACTTCATTCGGCTAAATTGTTATACTAATCTTATATACATATTATGCTGAGGAAGCCAAACCTATTTTCAGGGGATTGGCACCGAATCTTTGGGGACCCCTCTGTAAGATCGGCAATGTATAACCCTCCGGTGCTTATTTGGCCAATGGATAATACAAGGCGGCGGAACCGAAAAAGGGATAACTGACTTGCTGGCCGTTTTCTTCCCCTCCTGCCAATTGGAATTCGATCCGCAGCCAGGCCTGTC
>Ga0209809_1000162_pt1 | contig 65296 bp, 65 predicted proteins | sample YNPMSTMetaG_FD_186172 | JGI IMG/M metagenome (GOLD analysis project Ga0209809, IMG submission 186172) | Anoxygenic and chlorotrophic microbial mat microbial communities from Yellowstone National Park, USA - YNP MS-T MetaG (SPAdes) (version 2) ...
GTCGTGGCCATGGGCCTGCGGGCGTGAGGACGGACGGAGCAGGGGGTGGCCCGGTTCGCACGACCGACGGGGTGCCTCGGCGACGGGCGGAGCGGCGGCGTGCGGGTGCGGTCGAGCGAGGGAGCGGGACGAATGAGCGAGGTGACCTATTGTCCGGGCGACAGCGACGAGCGGCCTTGGGGACGTTGGCGGGTGCTCGACGTGGGACCGGGCTTCGCGGTCAAACGGATCACCGTGGCGCCCGGCGGGATCCTCTCGCTCCAGCTGCACCGCCACCGCGCCGAGCACTGGTTCGTGGCTGCCGGGACCGCCCGGGTGACGCTCGGCGAGCGCGAATTCGAGGTGCAAGCCGGCGGCCATGTCGACGTACCGGTCGGCACCGCCCACCGGGTCGCCAACCCGGGACGGGAGCCGCTCGAACTGATCGAGGTCCAGCACGGCGAGCGGCTCGACGAGGCCGACATCGTCCGGCTCGAGGATCGCTACGGACGCAAGTGAGTCCCGCGTCCGGCGGCGGGGCTCCGCTCTGCGGCAGGGGCCGCGGCGGGACGCCCCGTTGCAGCAGGGATGACCGTTGCTTAACCCGGGCCATCCAGCGGCGGAGGGGATGGCATGGGGAAGGTGGTTCTGGTGACCGGCGGCTCCCGCGGGATCGGTGCGGCGGTCTGCCGGCTCGCCGCGCGCGACGGTTGGGACGTGGCGATCGCCTATCGGACGCGGGCCGACGCCGCGGCACGGGTCGCCGAGGACGTCCGAGCGCTCGGCCGGCGAGCCATCACCCTCGCTTGCGACATCACCGACCCGCGCTCGGTCTGCGCCCTGTTCGAGCGCACCGCGGCCGAGCTCGGCTACGTGGAAGCCTTGGTGAGCAATGCCGGCGTGATCCATCGAGCGGCGCCACTCGTCGACATTCCGCCCGAAGAGATTCGCCGGATCGTCGAGACCGACCTCGTGGCGCACATCGTCTGCAACCGAGAGGCCGTTCGGCGCATGGCTCGTTCACGCGGTGGTCGCGGCGGCGTGATCGTCAACATCTCCTCGATGGCCCCCGAGCTCAAGGGTGCCGGTGGCTTCATCCCCTACGCCGCGGCCAAGGCCGGGATCGACGTGCTGACCGAGGGCCTCGGCAAGGAGGTGGCGCACGAGGGCATCCGGGTGAACGGCTTGAGGCCCGGCCTGATCGACACCGACATGCAAGCCGACACGGGTGTGCCGGAACGCATCCAGCGCTTCGGGCCGACCGTTCCGCTCGGCCGTGCCGGCAGGCCCGAGGAGGTTGCCGAAGCGGTGGTCTGGCTCCTTTCCGACAAGGCGAGTTACGTCGCCGCCACGGTCTTCAACGTGAGCGGCGGCCGCTGAGCCGAGCGCGGGTCTCTCGTCCGGGAGGTCCGAACACGCCTTTCACTTTCAAAGGCTGCCGAGATAGGCCAGGAAATCGGCGATCGCCGCCGGCTCGAGCTGGACCTCGGGCATGGCCGGGTGGCCCGTGACCAGCCCTTCCGCGAGACCCTCGGCGAGGCTTTCGATCGGATAGCGCTGTTTGAGCGTCCGAAACGGCGGGGCTGCCGGCAAGGGGCTGGCGCCGGCCGGCCCCGTGGCGTGGCAGCGGCCGCACAGGGCCGTCGCGAGCTCCCGCCCGCGAGCCGGATCGCCGGTCGCGAGCGACGAGTCCGCGAAAGCCACGAGCAGGAGGGCCGCTGCGACGAGCGTCTTCATCGGCCGGCGAGCCATTGCTCCACCGCCTCGAAGCGCTGCCAGCCTGGCACCCTGGCGCGCGGATCGACCGCTTTCCATTTCGGGTGGTACGCGTCGGTCTGCAGCACGGGTAGGGAATCGAGCATCCGGCGGAGGAAGCGCACGACCCGGTCGTGGCGACTGGTGCCGGGTTTCCAATTGTAGACCGCCATGACCGCCCCCACCGCGATGGTCGGAACCCGTTCGCCCTCGGGGATCAGGTTCGGATAGTCGGCCGAGGTCAGAACGGCGTCGAGGTAGGTGTCTTCGAGCCCCTTGGCGAGTTCGAGCGGTAGGAAGCGCAGGCCGTGCTCGCTGCCGATCTCGCGGAAATAGGTGGCGGGCTTGCCGACCACGAAGATCGCCGCGGCGATGCCGCCGGCCTTGAGCGCGGCGAGCGCCTCGGAGTTCGAGAGGTTCAAGGGCTCGACCGGGATGTCCTCGGCTTCGAAGACGATCTTCGCGGTCAGCGCCGTGCCACTGCCCTTCGGCCCGAAATTGACCCGCCGGCCAGCCAAGTCCTTGACGCTCGTGATCTCCGGCCGCGCCAAGACGTGTACCTCTTCGTCGTAAAGACGGGCGGCGTAGCGGATCTTGTTCTCGATGTCGGGGAAGACTTTGTTCTCGCGCAGGAAGCGTAGCACGTCGGCTTGTACGATCGCCGCATCGACATTGCGCAAATAAAGGAGGTCGGCGATGTTCTGCACCGAACCCTTGCCCAGCATCGCCACGACTCGAAGCTCGCCCGGGGCGTCGAGCGCATCGGAGAGATCCTGGGCGAAGCGCGCATAGGTCCCGGACACGCTGCCCGACACGAGGCCCACCGTGTCACGGTTGGCCCTCTCGACCTCGCCCGCGGCCCGCGCCGGACCACCGCCAAAGAGGAGCGCGATCGCCGCCAGCCCGACCACGGCCGACGAAATGGTCCACCGTCGCATCGTTCCTCCTCGCATGAGTGCCGCCGGGCTTCTGCCCGAGCCGTCGACTGCGCGCAACCGGAACGCCTTCGACCCGATCTGGCAAGACCCAGTGATCGCGAATAGAGTACGAGGTGGTGGGAGAGGAGGAGGCGATCATGCGTCGCGTGGTTTCTATTCTCGTCTTGCTACTCGCTTTTTTGGCGACCGACTCGCGGTCGCAGGCGGACGAGCGCAGCGAGGCCATGGCGCTGTTGCGCGAGGCCCTGGCCGCGGTCGAACGGGCGGATGCTGCCGGCTCGCCCGAGGAACGGCTGCAGCCCCTGGAGACCGCAGCGGCACTCGTCGCCCGCCTCGTCCGCGACTACGCCTCGACCTATGTGGGATTGCGTCTTGCCGGTGGACAGCCGATCGGCGCTCTCGACCCCGTGGCACTCGAGCGGCGTCTCGCCGAGGCCCGTGCTGCAGGCACCGGCCGGCCGCGGGAGGCGCGGCCGGCAGAGCCGTCCCGTCCACCGTCGGCCGGGGCCGGACGGCCATGTGACCGCGGGGTGGTCGCCGGCACGCGGCGCGGCGAGAGCGGTACGACCCTTGCCGAGGTCATCGCCGATTGCCGTGCGGCGCTCGCCTTCGAGCCCGCCTCCCCGCGGCGTCGGTTCCAGCTCGCCCGGGCGCTTTCCGAGCGGGCCCAGCCAGGCGATCGCGAGGAGGCCGTCCGGCTGCTCGAGGCCGCCGCGGCCGACGGTTGGACCGCCGCCAAAGCGGAGCTCTGCGCCCGCTACTGGTGGGGGATCGGGACCGCCAAGGACCCTGCTCGCGCGCGGCTCCTGTGCGAGGCGGCGGCGGCCGAAGGCAACGAGCAGGCCCGCGCCTTGCTCGCCCGCGGCGGCGCCTTGGCGGTAGTCCAGCGCTGAGGCTGCGGGGCTCGGGCCGATCCCTCCTGTCGTTGACAAGATTGTTAGTGTGACCTAAATTTTTGCGCGTCGGCTCGATCGGCCCGGTTCGGCCGGTCCCGCTTGCGGAGCCGAGCCTTGCTGCGACGCCGAGCGCTTTCCGCCCTACTCGCCGCCACCCTCCTGCCCGTCGCGCCGCGGGCAGCGACGCCCTTGCAGATCGTCACGACCATCGCCCAGATCGCCGATCTCGCGAGCCGGATCGCAGGCGAGCGCGCGCAGGTCCGCTCGCTCATGGGCGAGGGGGTCGACCCGCACACCTACCGCCCGACACGGGCCGACGTCGCGGCGTTGCGCCGGGCCGACCTCGTGCTCGCCAACGGCCTGCGGCTCGAGGCGCAGCTCGACGAGCTCTTGGCGGTGCTTGCCCGCGAGAAGCCGGTGTTGCTTCTGGCCGAGCGGCTGCCGCCCGAGCGCCTGCTCGGCCATCCCGAGTTCCCCGGCAAGTACGACCCGCACGTGTGGAACGACGTCGGGCTCTGGCGGGAACTCGTGGCGGTGGTGCGCGACGAGCTCGTCCGCCTCGATCCCGCGGGCGCGCGCGGGTATGCCGAACGCGCCCGGGCTTACGAGGCCGAGCTCGCAGCGCTCGAGGCGTATGTGCGCGACGTGCTCGCTTCCGTTCCGGCCGATCGGCGGGTGCTGGTCTCGGCCCACGACGCCTTCGGCTATTTCGGCCGCGCCTACGGCTTCGAGGTGATCGGCATCCAGGGGCTCTCGACCGAAAGCGAAGCCGGGCTCGCGGGGATCGAACGGATCGTGCGGCTGCTCGTCGATCGCCGGATCGAAGCCGTGTTCGTCGAGAGTTCGGTCAGCGAGCGCAACGTGCTGGCCCTGGTCGAGGGGGCGGCGGCGCGCGGGCACACGGTGCGGATCGGCGCCCAGTTGTTCTCCGACGCCATGGGTGCGCCCGGGACTTACGAGGGGACCTACGTCGGCATGATCGATCACAACGCCACGGTCATAGCCCGCGCGCTCGGCGGCACGGCGCCACCACGGGGCTGGCGTGGCCGTTTGGCGCTCGCGAGCTGAGGCCTCGGTGGTCCTTTCCGCGCGCACTCGTGGAGGCGCTCCGCTGCCGCCCTGGCCGGCGGACTCGGTGAGCCCGCTCGCGGTCGCCGGGCTCACGGTCGCCTACCACGACCGGCCGGTGCTCTGGGACGTCGACTTCGTGGCCCCTCCCGCCGGGCTCGTGGCGATCCTCGGGCCCAACGGGGCCGGTAAATCGACATTCTTGAAGGCCGTGCTCGGTCTGATACCGAAGCTCGCCGGCGAAGTGCGCTTCTTCGGACGACCGCTCGACCGCAACAGCGGGCTCGTCGCCTACGTGCCGCAGCGGACCGCTGTCGACTGGGAATTCCCGATCACCGCGGTCGAGGTCGTGGCGATGGGGCTCTACCATCGGATCGGCTGGCTCCGGCCGGTCCGCCGTCGGCATCTCGAGGCGGCCCGCGCCCAGCTCGATCGGGTCGGCCTCGCCGATCTCGCCGACCGGCAGATCGGCCAACTCTCGGGCGGTCAGCAGCAGCGGGTGTTCCTCGCCCGTGCGCTCGCCCAGGACGCCCGCCTCTATCTCTTGGATGAGCCACTGGCCGGGATCGACGCGGCGAGCGAGCGGGTCGTGGTCGAGCTCCTGCGCGAGCTTCGGGCGGCCGGCCGCACGGTGATCGTCGTGCACCACGACCTCGAGAGCGTGCCCGGGATCTTCGACGAGGCCATGCTCTTGAACGTTCGGCGCATCGCCGCCGGGCCGGTCGGCACGGTCCTGACCCCCGCCAACCTCGCCCGCGCCTACGGCGTCACCTTCACCCCGAAGGTCGCGGCGGTCGTCGGCGGTTGAAGGACGGCCCGTGACCGACTTACTCTCGGCCCTTTTCCTCGGCGCCGGCTATAACAGCGCGGTCGCCACACTCGGTGCCGCCTTTCTGGGTGTGGCAGGGGGACTCGTCGGCACCTTCCTGCTCTTGCGCCGGCGCATCATGCTGGCCGACGCGCTGAGCCATGCCACGCTCCCCGGGTTGGTCCTCGCTTTCCTCGGCGGGCTCGCCTTGCTCGGCGAGGGCCGGATCCTCCCTCTCCTGCTGTTCGGGGCGGCGGCGAGCGCCGCGCTCGCCGGCCTCGCGGTCCAAGGGATCGTCGCCAACCGCAGGCTCGCCGAGGACGCGGCGATCGCGAGCGTTCTCGCCACCTTCTACGGCGCGGGCACGGTGCTCTTGAGCCACCTGCAGAGCTTGCCGGTGGCCGGCCAGGCGGGACTGCAACGGTTCCTGCTGGGCTCGGCCGCCGGCATGCTGCGCGCCGAGACCGAGCTCGTGGCCGCGCTCGCCGGGCTTCTCGTGCTGCTGACCGGGCTCTTCACGAAGGAGTTGCGCCTCCTCTGCTTCGATCCGCTGTTCGCCGAAGCGCACGGCTGGCCGGCTTCGCGGCTCGATCTCCTGCTCCAGGGGCTCTTGTTGGCCCTCCTCGTGATCAGCTTGCAGATCGTGGGCCTGGTGCTCGCGCTCGCGGTGGTCGTGCTGCCGGCCGCGACCGCCCGCCTGTGGACCGACCGGCTGGGTCGGATGTTGGCCCTCTCGGCGGCGATCGGCGCGGCAGGCGGCTGGGTCGGTGCCGCACTCTCGGCCGCCTTACCGCGGCTGCCGACCGGGCCCTCGATCGTCCTCGTGCTCGCCACCATCTTCGTCGCGAGCCTGATCGTCGCACCGCAGCGCGGGGTCCTGGCGCTCGCCGCGCGGCGCCGTCGCCTCGTCCGGATGCTCGCGGTGGAAGGGATCGAACGGGCGGGCTCGCCGTGATCGAACTCGCCGATTTCCTCGAGCTCGACTTTCCGGCGCTCGCGACCGGCACGCTCGCGGCCCTGGCCTGCGGCTTGCTCGGCAACTTCCTCCTCCTCCAACGGCAGAGCCTCTTGGGCGACGCCGTAAGCCACGTCGTTCTGCCCGGGATCGTGCTCGCGTTCCTCGTGACCGGAAGCACGAGCACTTGGCCCATGATGCTCGGGGCGGGGGCGGCCGCGGTGGCGAGCGTGTTCTTAATCGACCTCGTTCAGAGGGCGGCACGGATCGAGGCGGGTGCGGCCATGGGCGTCGTGCTGACGAGCCTGTTCGCTCTCGGCGTGGTTCTGCTCGAGCAGAGCGGTGCCCGAGCCGTCCACCTTGACGTGGAGCACGCGCTCATGGGCTCGCTCGAGGGGATCGTCTGGCTCGGGGCCCGCGACTTCTCCGCACTCGTCGATCCCGACCGGCTCGCCACCCTGCCCGAACCCCTTCTGCGCCTCGCGGTCGTGACCACCGTGGTCGCTCTCCTGCTCCTCGCGCTGCGCAAGGAGCTCACGATCGCGAGCTTCGATCCGGGCCACGCCGCGAGCCTCGGGATCCCCGCCAGGGCGATCGGCCTCGTGCTGCTGGTCGCGAGTGCGGTCGCCGCGGTCGCCGCCTTCGCCGCCGTGGGGGCGATCTTGACGATCGCCATGTTCGTTTGCCCGGCGGCGACAGCACGGATGCTCACCGACCGGCTGGGCCGGCAGATCCTGCTCAGCGCCCTCGCGGCCCTGCTCGCAGGGACACTCGGCTACGCGCTGGCCGCTTGGTCGCCGCTTCTCCTCGGATCGGAGCGCGGTCTCGGCGCCGCGGGCATGATCGCGGTCGTCGCCGGCTGCCTGCAGGCCCTGGCGATCCTCGCGGCCCCGCGCTACGGAGCCTTGGCCCGAGGCCGCACCCGCGCGCGGGGGCGCCGTTCGGGCGAGGGAGGGGTGGCGCGAGGGGACGTGCCGTGAACAGCCCGGGCGGGCGAGCGTCGGCGCGGGCGGCGAGCTTCGATCGGACGCGCGCCGACCACCGCCAGGAGCTCGCCGAAGACTATGTCGAGCTGATCGCCGAGCTCACCGAGGCGACGGGCGAGGCGCGCGCCGTCGACCTGGCCGCGCGCTTGGGGGTGACGCCTGCCACCGTGGCCAACGCGATCGCCCGCCTGCAGCGTGACGGCTATGTCCGGAGCGAGCCCTACCGGGCGATCTTCTTGACCGAGCGCGGCCGCGCGCTCGCCGCCTATTGCCGTCGTCGGCACCGGATCGTGCTCGCGCTTCTGGCCGCGCTCGGGGTCGATCCGGCGGCCGCCGAGCAGGACGCCGAGGGGATCGAACACCACGTGAGCGAGCCGACGCTGCTGGCGATCGAGCGCTGGCTCGCCCACCAGGGCGTATCGATCGACTGAGGTCGGCGCGCTGGGGCTGGGCGGCGAGCCTGCCTTGCGCCATAGTCGGCAGGGGTCCGTCGCGTGAGGATGGAGCGGATGGTGGCGGGAACGTCGATCGTCGCCGAGGGTTCTCGCGGCCGCGCGGGCCGGCTCGACCAGCTTTGGTCGTCGATCGCCGATGCCGGGCGCGACTTGCTCCGGCGGCGGCTCGGGCCACGGCGGCGGGCGGTGGAGGTGCTCTGCCGCGAGCTCCTCTCGGTACGCGGCGAGGCCTCGACGCTCGCGCTCGCCCGCGAGCTGGTCGAGACGTGGCGGGCCATGCCGGAGGCCGAGCGGTCGGCGTTCCTGCGCTCTTTGGCCCGAGAGTTCGGCCCCGATCTCGAGGCCGCCAAGGCGGCGGCGGAAGCTTTCCTGCGGGCGCCGGGCCTACGCAGTTTGGCAGAACTCGCGCGGGCGAGCGAGGCGCCGCGGGTCGAGCTGTTCCGGCGGATGAACACCGCGCCGGGCGGCACCCGGGCGATCGTCGAGCTCCGCGCCGAACTGCTGCGGGCCATGGCCGACGATCCGGCACTCGCCGAGCTCGACCGTGACCTGCTGCGCCTGCTCGCCACCTGGTTCAACCCCGGCTTCTTGACGCTCGCCCGGATCGACTGGGGCAGTCCGGCTGCGTTGCTCGAGAAGCTCAAGGGGTACGAAAAGGTCCACCGGCTCGACTCGCTCGAGGCCTTCAAGCGCCGGCTGGCCGCCGACCGGCGCTGCTTCGCCTTCTTTCACCCGGTGCTGCCCGAGGAGCCGTTGATTTTCGTCCAGGTTGCGCTCACCCGGGGCCTCGCCGATCGGATCGGCCCGCTCATCGACCCGGACGAGCCCGTCGGCCCGGCAGCCGAGGCGGACACCGCGATCTTCTACTCGATCAGCAACTGCCAGGACGGGCTCAAGGGCGTCACCCTCGGCAACTTCCTGATCAAGCTCGTGGTCGCGACGATCCAGGCGGAGCTGCCGCGGATCGCCCGCTTCGCGACCCTCTCGCCGGTCCCGGGCTTCGCCCGCTGGCTGGCGGTCGAGCTCGAGGCCGGCACGGCACCCGTGAGCGAAGCCGAGCGCGAGCTCCTCCGACGCCTGGCCGAACCCGGCTGGCAGGGTGACGCCGAGCTCGCCGCGGCGCTCGAGCCGGTGCTGACGGGTCTGTGTGCCTGGTATCTGATCCGGGCGCGGCGCAACGGTCGGCCGATCGACCCGGTCGCCCGCTTCCATCTCGGCAACGGCGCGAGGCTCGAGCGGATCAATTGGCTGGCCGACACGTCGCGCAAAGGGCTCGCCGAATCGCACGGGCTCATGGTCAATTACGCATACGATCCCGCGCGGATCGAGCAGAACCACGAGCTCTACGTGGAAGGCGAGCTGGTCCATGCCCGCGCCGTCGAGCGGCTCTTGGTGGCCCGGGAGCGGCTGATCGAGCGGGCCCGGCTTCCGGTCCTCGCAACGAACGGCTGACCGCCGGACCGCGGCGCCTCGAAGCGCGGCCGTGCGATGACGGACGGGAAGCGGCGACGGTGTCCGGAACGGGAATGGTCGGAGCGGCGGGATTCGAACCCACGACCCCCAGCGCCCCATGCTGGTGCGCTACCAGGCTGCGCCACGCTCCGACCGACCGCCCAACGGGCGGTGGGCGGACTATAGGGGGCGGACGAACGCGGGGCAATCGCCGCCGCTGGCTCAGGCCATCGCGCGGCGCAGGCGCGCGCGCAGCTCCTCGAGTTCGGCGCGCATCGCGACGAGCCGCTGGCGGGCCCCGCCGATCTGCAGGCCGAGGCCGGACGTCGTGTCCGCCTCCGGCTCGGTCGGTCGGACCGTCCTCGCCCCGGCGCGCGTCGTACGCAGCGCCTTCTGTGCGCCTTTGATGGTGTAGCCTTCCTCATAGAGCAATTTGCGGATCCGGCGCAGGATCTCGACGTCCTCCGGCCGGTAGTAGCGCCGGCCACCGGCCCGCTTGAGCGGCCGCACCGCCGGGAACTTGCTTTCCCAGAAGCGGAGCACGTGCTGGGCCACGCCGAGCTCTTCGGCCACCTCACTGATCGTGCGGAAGGCCGTCGCGGCCTTGGCCGGCCGTAGCTCGGTGCTGCCCGCTGCAGCCACCGGCTCGCTCACGAGGTCCGCCCGGCGGCCGCGTTGATGCGGTCCTTGAGGACCTGCGAGGCGCGGAAGACCAAGACCTTGCGCGGCGGGATCGGGACCTCCTCTCCGGTCTTGGGATTGCGGCCGACACGCTTGCCTTTCTCGCGCACGGCGAAGGTCCCGAAGGAGGAGATCTTGACCGTGCCGGCCGTCAGCACGGCTTCGACGATCTGGTCGAGGACTTGATCCACGAGCTCGGCCGACTCGCTCCGCGACAGGCCGACTTGCTGATAGACCGCTTCGGCCAGCTGCGCCCGCGTCACGGTTCTCCCGGCCACCCCGTCTCCTCCCATCTTTGAAGAAAAGCCTAAATGGTCCAACGGGTTCCGTCAACGGCAAAGGGGCTGTTCACCAGCGGAGGAGGGTTGCCCCCCAGGCGAAGCCGCCGCCCAGCGCGTTGACCGCGACGAGCCGCCCGGGAACCAAGCGGCCGTCGCTCGCGGCGACGTCGAGGGCCAGCGGGATCGAGGCGGCGGAGGTGTTGGCATGCCGATCGACCGTCACCACGGTCTTTTCGGCCGGCACGCCGAGCCGCTTGGCGACCGCCTCGATGATCCGCAGATTGGCCTGGTGAGGTACCAGGAGGTCGAGGTCGTCGACCGAGAGACCGGTTTCGCCCAGGACCGCCAGCACCGACTCCGCGAGCCGCGCCACGGCGTGGCGGAACACCTCGCGGCCGTTCATGCGCAGATGCCCGGTGCTGCGGGTGGCCGAAGGCCCGCCGTCGACCCAGAGGTCGCCGTAATGGCGGCCGTCGGCTGCGAGCTTGGTGGCGAGGAGGCCGCGATCCGCCAAGGTCCCGCCCTGCCGGTCGGCGCGCAGCAGCAGCGCCCCGGCGCCGTCGCCGAACAGCACGGCGGTCGAGCGGTCGTTCCAATCGAGCAGCCGCGAGAAGGTCTCGGCGCCGATCACGAGGGCGGTCCGTGCGTGGCCGAGGCGGAGGAGGCTGTCGGCCACCGCGAGCGCATAGGCGAAGCCGGCGCAGACCGCCTGGACGTCGAGAGCGATGCCGATCGGCGCGCCGAGCTTGCGCTGGACGGCGGTGGCGGTCGCCGGGAAGGTGTGGTCGGGGGTGCTGGTGGCGAGCACGATCGACTCGACCGCGGCCGGTTTCGCCCCGGCGCGCTCGAGCGCTCGCCGGGCCGCCGCGACGGCAAGGTCCGAGGTCAGCTCGTCGTCGGCGGCGATGTGCCGACGGGTGATCCCCGTCCGCTCGCGGATCCAGGCATCCGAGGTATCGAGCCGGGAGGCGAGCGCGTCGTTGTCGACCACGCGGGCGGGCAGGTAGGCGCCGACACCGGCGACGAGGGAGCGGATCACCGGTCGGCTCGCTCAGGAGGCGGCGGCGCGCGCGACGGGTTCGAGCGCGTGGGCGACGGCGCGCATTTCCTCGGTGATGCGCGCGTTGGTGCCTTGCCGGACGAGATCGGCTGCGACCTTGACGGCCCAGGAGAAGCCGAGCGCGTCGGTGCCGCCGTGGCTCTTTACCACCACACCGTTGAGGCCGAGGAACATGGCGCCGTTGTAGCGGCGCGGGTCGAACCGCTCGCGCAGGGCGGTGAGCGCCGGTCGCGCCACGAGATAGCCGAGCCTGCCGCGCAGGCTCGAGCCGAAGGCCTCCTTGAGCGCGTCGCGGAACATCCGTGCCACGCCTTCGGCGATCTTGAGCGCGACGTTACCGGTGAAACCGTCGGTCACCACCACCTCGACCGAGCCCTCGACGAGGTCGGTGCCCTCGACGAACCCACCGAAGCGGATCGGCGGTGGGCTCGCCCGGAGCATGTCGGCGGCCCGACGGACCACGTCGTCGCCCTTGAGCTCCTCCGTGCCGACGTTCAACAGCCCGATCCGCGGCTGCTCCACGCCGAGGATGGCGCGGGCGAAGACCGTCCCCATGACCGCGAACTGGACCAGCGTGTCGGCGTCGCAGGCGACATTGGCACCGAGGTCGAGGATCACGACCGGCCGCGCTCGCGAGGGGAAGACCCCACAGATGGCCGGCCGATCGATGCCCGGCAGCGTGCGCAGAACGACCTTGGCCATGGCCATGAGCGCGCCGGTGTTGCCGGCCGAGACGGCGGCAGCGGCCCGTCCCTCCTTCACCGCGTCGATCGCGAGGCGCATGCTGCTCGTGCGGCCTTGACGCAGCGCGAGCGAGGGCTTGGCGTCGGCGGCCACGAAGTCGGGCGTGTGCACGAGCTCGACCGCGCCGCCCAGCTCGGCGTGTCGGTCGAGCAGCGGACGCAGTCGGCTCTGGTCACCGAACAGCACGAAGCGCAGCTCGGGATCGCGCCGCAAGGCCAGAGCAGCGCCGTCGACGACCATCGCCGGTGCCGCGTCCCCGCCCATCCCGTCGAGCGCGATCGGCAAGCTCACGGCCGGTCTCCCCGGCCGTTGGCGCCGGGCCGCGCCGGGTGCCGCCCTCGCTCGCCCGCCGTCGCGTGCTCGATCACGAGCGCGGCACCGGGGGCGCGCGGGTACGGATCGAGCGCGAGCGCCAGCTCTTCCGCGACGACCTCCCCGAGATCGAGTCGATCACCCTCGAGCGGCTCGATCTCCTCGCGCAGCGGATCGATCACGATCTCCTCGACGGTCGGTGCGGGGCCGGGGGCGAACAGCCGCAGCAGGCTCGCCTCCACCCGACTGGTCACCGGCTCCAGCGTCACGACGCAGAGCTGTGTGACCTCGGCCTCGAGCCGGCCCTCGACCGTGACGAGTGGCTCGGTCGCATGGCGCCGGACGGTGCCCTCCGCGACCAGCCGATCGATCCGCTCCACGCCCAGCCGGGCGGCCAGGGCCGCCCGCTCCTCCGGCTCGGCGGTGATCACGAAGCGCCGCCCGCCGGTCGGGATCCGCGCGATCTCGATCTCGCGGCTGAACTCGCGCTCGCCGACCACCTTTCCCTTGTCCGCTCGTCGTCTGCCCTCGCCGGTCGCCGCTCGACTCCCGCGACCCGCCGAAGCGAGCGACGGCCGTTGACGCTAGGGCGCCGGGGCCGAAGGGTCAACGACTTTCCCGACCACGGAGCTCCGGTTCCTCGAGCCGGCCGGCGAGAAGCGCCTCGGCCGGCACGCGGGCGAGCCTCGCAGCCGCCGCCTCGACCTCGGCGGCGAGTTCTTCGAGCCGGGCCGAGTCGGGCGGCCCGTCGGGAAAGAAGGCGCGGGCGAGATGGGACACGAGCCCCGCTCGATCGCCACGGGCGAGCGCCTCGTCGAGGACCGCGGCCCGGGCCAGGACGCTCGCCGTCATTCGCTTGACCCAGCGGCCGACCGAGAGGTCGCCGACCCCCATCTCGCGGAGGTTGCGGTCGAAGTCCCCCACCATGACCTCGAGCAGCGCTCGACCGAGCCGCTCGCCCTCCTCGCCGAGGCCACGCAATCGACGCAGCACGAGCGCGGTCTCGAGACCGATCATCTCGAACCGCCCGTCGGGGGTGTCGGGCACGCCCATCACCGCGTAGGGCTCGAGGCGCCGGGCCCGGGCGACCACCGCGAGGTAGAGCGTGCGGGCGGTTGCGGCACGGGCTCGCTCGGCCCGGAGCCGGGCGAGCCAGCCGACCAATCCCGCGCCCTGTTCGTCTGCGGCCATCGCTGCTAGACCTCCCGTCGTGCGTGTGGATCGGCCACGGAGGTGTACGATGTTCCGGCTCGTCCGGCTCGCCGGCGTTCCGGCGATCGCCTTCGTCGTGCTCGTCGCCTGCTCACCCACAGTCTCCAACCACGGCCACCGGCTCGATACCGCCCGGCTCGAGCTCATTCGACCGGGTGTCACAAGCCGAGAGGAGGTCCGCCGACTGCTCGGCACGCCCTCGACCACCGCGACCCTCCAGGACAGCACCTGGTACTATGTGACGCAGCGGACCGAGCGAACCAACTTCTACAGCGCGCGGCTGGTCGATCAGGAGGTGGTGGCAATCCGCTTCGATTCCCGCGGTATCGTCGAGCGGGTCGATCGCAACGGGCTCGAGAGCGCTCAGGCGGTGGTTCCCGTCGGCGAGAAGACCCCGACCCGGGGCAACGAGCTCACCCTTTTGGAGCAAGTCGTCTCGAACATCGGGCGCTTCAACCCGGGCGCCGACCCGCTTTCCCGCCGGCAGAGCCAGCCGCCGTTCTGAGAGCGGCTCGGATCGACGGGGCCGGCTCGAGCACCCGCCCCGCCCGTCGCGCTCAGTGGGCGGCGAGGGCCGCCAGGATCAAGAGGGCCACGATGTTGGTGATCTTGATCATCGGGTTGATCGCCGGGCCGGCGGTGTCCTTGTAGGGATCGCCGACCGTGTCGCCGGTCACCGCGGCCTTGTGGGCATCCGAGCCCTTGCCGCCATAATGGCCTTCCTCGATGTACTTCTTGGCGTTGTCCCAGGCACCACCGCCCGAAGTCATCGAGATGGCGACGAAGATGCCGGTCACGATCGTGCCGAGCAAGAGGGCGCCGAGCGTGGTGAAGGCCGCCGCCTGGCCGGCGATCGCCGCCACCACGGCATAGACCAGGATCGGCGCCAAGACCGGCAGGAGCGAGGGTGCGATCATCTCGCGGATCCCGGCGCGGGTGAGCATGTCGACGGCCCGGCCGTAGTCGGGCTTGGCGGTGCCCTCCATGATGCCCTTGTTCTCGCGGAACTGCCGGCGGACCTCCTCGACGATCGAGCCGGCCGCTCGGCCGACCGCCTGCATGCCGAGCGAACCGAAGAGGTAGGGTAGGAGCCCGCCCACGAACAAGCCCACGACCACGAAGGGGTTCGACAGGCTGAAGTCGACCTCCAGGTTCGGGAAGTAGTACTTCAGGTCTTGCACGTAGGCGGCGAACAGCACGATCGCGGCGAGCCCGGCCGAACCGATGGCGTAGCCCTTGGTCACCGCCTTCGTGGTGTTGCCGACCGCATCGAGCGCGTCGGTGTGGACCCGCACCGACTTGTCGAGCCCGGCCATCTCGGCGATCCCGCCGGCATTGTCGGTGACCGGCCCGTAGGCGTCGAGGCTGACGACGAGACCGGTGAGCGCCAGCATCGTGGTCGCCGCCACCGCGACCCCGTAGAGGCCCGCATTGAGGTAGGCGATCAAGATACCGGCACAGATCACCAGCACCGGCAGCGCCGTGGCCTCCATGGACACGGCCAGGCCCTGGATGATGTTGGTCCCGTGGCCGGTCGTGGAGGACTTGGCGATCGAGAGCACCGGGCGGTGCATGCCGGTGTAGTAATCGGTGATCCACATCAACAGGCCGGTGACCGCGAGGCCCACGAGGGTGGAATAGTAGACGTGCCGGCCGCCGAAGCTCGCGACCACCGTCTCGCCGACCTTGGCCTCGAAGCCCGTGCCGCCGAACCCGATCACGAGCGCCGTGACCGGGACGAGGGCCACGGCCGAGATGCCCGCCGCCCCCCAGAAGCCCTTGTAAAGGGCGCCCATGATGTTGTTGGACGGGCCGAGCTTGACGAAGAAGGTACCGGCCACCGAGGCCAAGAGGCAGGTGGCGCCGACCACGAGCGGGTAGAGCATCAGTAGCGAGGCCTGGGTGCCGGCGAAGAAGATGGCGCCGAGCAGCATGGTGGCCACCACGGTGACCACGTAGGTCTCGAAGAGATCGGCGGCCATGCCGGCGCAGTCGCCGACATTGTCGCCCACGTTGTCGGCGATGACCGCCGGATTGCGGGGATCGTCCTCGGGGATCCCGGCTTCGACCTTGCCGACGAGATCGGCCCCGACGTCCGCGCCCTTGGTGAAGATTCCGCCGCCGAGGCGGGCGAAGATCGAGATCAGCGAGGCCCCGAAGGAGAGACCGATCAGCGCTTCGAGGACGCGCCGGGTGGAAGCACTGTCGGCGGTGCCGAACACGGCGAGCAGGAAGGCGTAATAGACCGCGACGCCCAAGAGCCCGAGGGCCACGACCAGAAGGCCGGTGATCGCGCCGGCCTTGAAGGCCACGTCGAGCCCGGCGGCGAGCCCACCCTGGGTCGCGGCCTGGGCCGTCCGCACGTTGGCCTGCACCGACACGTTCATGCCGATGTAGCCCGCGCAGCCCGAAAGGACGGCACCGAGCGCGAAGCCCAGGGCCGGCGCCCAGCCGAGGAACAGCCACAGCAGGACGAGGATGACCGCGCCGACTGCGGCGATCGTCGTGTACTGGCGGTTGAGATAGGCACGGGCACCTTCCTGGATCGCTCCAGCGATCTCCTGCATGCGCTGGGTGCCGGAGGGCAGCGCCAACACCTGGCTGCGGGTCAAGATGCCGTAGGCGACGCCGGCAGCGCCGCTCAACATGACGAGCAGGAGGAGGAAAGTCTGCATGCACGATGATCCCGGCTTCGGCGGTCCGGTGGGCGCCCGTGTGCGGGCGCTTCGGCACGCGGCTTCGGTGGTCGACCGAGGGAAACGCCCGCCCGGCGCCAGCCGAACGGGCGCCCCCGTTTAACGATCGGTCGCGAGCCTGTCCATGCGGCCGCGGCGCCCCGCCGCGCGCCTCAGCATGCGGCCAGCACGCGGGCGTAGAGATCCGGGTCGACGTTGCCGCCGGACAGCACCACCGCCACGGTCCGACCCCGGCAATCGAGCCGGCCCGCGAGCAGTGCGGCGAGGGCGACCGCGCCGCCCGGCTCGACCACCACCTTGAGCTCGCTGAACGCCAGGGCCATGGCACGGCGCACTTCGGCATCGCTCGCCACGAGGCCGCCGGCCAGGAGTCGGCGGTTGATCCCGAAGGTGAGCGCGCCCGGCTCGGGGGCGAGCAGGGCGTCACAGATCGAGCGCACCCCAGGGGCGTTGGCGACCCGCTCGCCGCGTGCGAGCGAGCGGGCGGTGTCGTCGTGGCCCGCCGGCTCGGCGGCATAGACGCGGATCTGCGGCAGCAGCGCGCGCAGAGCTGTGGCGCAGCCCGCGATCAGCCCGCCACCGCCGCAGCAGACCACCGCGAGGTCCGGCAGGAGGCCGAGTTCGGCTGCCTGCTCGACGATCTCGAGGCCGACGGTGCCCTGCCCGGCGATCACGTCGGGGTCGTCGTAGGGTCGGACGATCGCCGCTCCGGTCCGCTCGGCGATCGCCGCGCCGATTGCCTCGCGGGATTCCCGGGCGCGGTCGTAGAGCACGATCTCGGCGCCGAGGGCCCGCGTCCGTTCCTGCTTGATGCGCGGCGCGTCGGCGGGCATGACGATCGTGGCCCGTTTGCCGAGCAAGGCGGCGGCGAGTGCCACGCCCTGCGCGTGGTTGCCGGACGACCAGGCGACCACGGAGGGTGCCGTGCTCCGGGCGATGGCGTTGTAGGCGCCGCGGAACTTGAACGAGCCGGTGCGCTGCAGTGGCTCGACTTTGAGAAGGAGGCGTGCGCCGACCAACGCGTCGAGAGGGGTCTCGTGGAGGAGCGGGGTCCGCACCGCGACGCCGCGCAGCCGCGCAGCGGCGTCGCGCACCTCACGGAGCCCGATCGGCAGCGGCTCGTCGCTCACCGCAGCCACCGCATCAGCAGCTCGGCGAGCGCGCCGAACCGGCTGGCGGGACATCCCGGCGCGGGCTCGTCGGTCGGACCCGAACGATCGACGTCGAGCGAGCGTGACCGGCCCCACGCACCCGCGTGGGCGTCCCGACGGTCGGCGGTGAAAAAGCCGATCCGCGACGCGGCGTGTTCGGGGGCGGCGTTGGCCAGCCGGTCGACCTCGGCCGCCGGCTCGAAGATCCCCGCGGGTTCGAACGACGGGGCGAGGCCGAGCCGGCCGAGCAACCCGGCCTTGTCGAGCGCGGTCCGCACGGTCGCTTCGGTGCCGGTGGAAAGCGGGGCCACCCCGGGGCCGCACCCCCGCAGGCCATCGAGCGTGGCTGCCGCATCCGCGTGGGCGGGAAGGCGGCGCCAGCCACCCAGCAGGACCGCGGCCGGACCGGGTTGCGCCACGCGGATGGCCGCCGTCGCCCGGCCGAGCGTGTGGGCGAGGAGCGCGTCGCAGTACCGACCGCCACTGATCGGGCTGCGCAGCCAGCCGATCTCGCGTTGCTTGCGCCGCCGGAGTTCGCCGAGCCGTTCGGCATCGCCACCGAGCGCAGCCCGGTCGGGGTCCGGGCCGGCGGTCACGTCGAGCGACGTGCCCGACCCGTCGCAGAGCGCGGCTTCGGTCGGAGGGGATCCGGTTCGGTTCACGAGCCGCTGCCTCCTCGGCGCGTGCCGTCCTCGAGGGCGGCGGCCGAGAGCGGGGTCGCCAACGGCAGAAGCGGCGGCGAACGCTCGGCCAGCAACCACCGATACACCTCGGCTCCCTCGAGCACCCGCTGAACGTAGTTGCGGGTCTCGCGGAAGGGAATGCGCTCGATCCAGTCGACGAGCGCGTGGCGGCCGCGGCCGCGCGGGTCGCCGTACTGGGCGAGCCAAGCCTCGACCCGGCCCGGCCCGGCATTGTAGGCGGCGAGCGCCAGAGCCGGCTCGCCGAACCGCTCGAGCTGGCGGCTCAGATAGTGGGCGCCGAGGCGCAAATTGTACGCCGGCTCGGCGAGCAACGCCTCGGCACGGTAGCCGATCGCCAGTTCGCGCGCGACCGCCTTGGCGGTGGCCGGCATGAGCTGCATGAGGCCCCGGGCACCGGCCGGGCTCACCGCCCAGGGATCGAACTGGCTCTCCTGGCGGGCCACCGCGAGCAAAAGGGCGGGTTCGGGCTCGCCCTCCGACCGCAGGAAGCCGTCGAGCCGCGGCACCGGGAAGGCCAGGAGCGGGTCGACGCGGCCTTCGCGGACCGGTGCGCGGCCGAGCGCCGTGGCGAGATCGAGGCGGCCGCAGCGGATCGCGAGCTCGAGCGCCAGGGTGAGCCGGGCCGGATCGGTCTCGCCGCGTTCCGCGAGCCGGCGGATCGGAGGGCCGGCCTCGGCCGTCACCCCGGCTCGGCAGAAGGCTTCCGCCAAGCGGACCAGCTCGTCGGTGGCGAACGCGCGACGCACGGCCGGGTCGATCGCGAAAGGACCCCCCGCGAGCGCCGCTCGCCGGCCGAGCTCGGCCGCCGCCAGCTGGCCGTACCAGGTGGTCGCCCAGCGGCTCGCGCGCTCGAACCAGCCACGCGCGAGTTCGGCCCGACCCGCGGCGGCTGCGGCGCGCCCCGCCCAGTAAGCCGCCCGGCTGCGACTGAGGGGCGTGCTCACCCGCTCGAACAGCCGCTCGAAATGGGCGAGAGCGTCGACCGGCCGGTCGAGCCGGCGCAACGCGAGCCAGCCGGCCAGCCACTCGGCCTCGGCCATCGCCGAGCCTTCCGACAGCCGATGACCGGCAGCCAGCCGGTAGGCGGTCACGGCGTCGCCGGCATCGAGCGCGGCACGCGCATAATGGCCGCGCTCCGCCCACCACGCGTCCGGCCGGCCCGGCTCGTCGCGAACCGAGAGGAGGAGAGCGCGGGCCGCGCCGTGCCGCCCACGGCGGCGCTCGTAGCGGATCCGTTCGAACACGACCCCCGGGTCGGCGGCCACCTCGGCGGACATGTGGCGGAGCGCCCGGTCGGCGAGCTTGCCCCCGGCCTGGAGCGCCAAGCGCGCCTCGCCGACCGCACGCTTGCGGGCGCCGACCAGCGGCAGCATCCGCCGCGCCGCACCGCCGGCGCCGTCCCACAAGAGCCGGTCGAGCCGTGCCTCGTGATCCTGGCGGCGCAGGTGACCGCCCCAGCGTTCGAGGATCGTGCGCTCGTCGGCCACGGGGTGGTCGTCGGCGATCCAGCTGCGGCGCAGTGCCTCCCGACCTTCCTCGAGCCGGCCGGCGGCGAGCAGCGCTTCGGCCAAACGCAGCCGGCCGATCCGGGTACGCGGCGGGCGGTCGGTGAAAAAACGCAAGACGTCGGCCGCGGGCAGGCCCGGATCGAGCAGCTCCTCGGCGCGCGCTTGGAGACGGGCGGCATCGGGCCAGTCCGGACGTTCGTCCAAAAAGGCTCGGTAGGTCGCGAAGTCGTCGGCCTCGCCCTCGCGCAGGCGTCGCCACGTCACCCACGCCACGAGCGCGGGTTCACCGGTCCGAAGGGCGGCCGCCTCGGCCGCCGTCCAGTCGCGCCGGTCGGCGGCCGCCACCACGGCGCGGACCAGAGCGGGATCGCCGGCCGCGAAGGCGTGCCCGCCCAGGGCTGCGGAAAGGAGCGCGAGTGCCGCTGCGAGGATCCGGATCCGACGCCCCATGCTCGCTCCGCACCACCGTGGTCGACCGACGGCGGCTTGTCGCCCCGGCCGCCGCTCACTATCGTCGGTCCTCGTCGGTTGACATCCCGTAAACGTCGAGGGCCGAAACGATGTTCCGCGGCTCGATCGTGGCGTTGGTCACCCCGTTCCGCAACGGTGTGATAGACGAACGCGCCTTCCAAGATCTCGTGGAGTGGCATCTCGGCCAGGGGACGCGGGGCTTCGTCCCGGCCGGCACGACCGGAGAGAGTCCGACCCTCACGCACGCCGAGCACCAGCGGGTGATCGAACTGTGCGTCGAGGCCGCCGCAAGACGCGCCCCGGTGATCGCGGGAACCGGCTCGAACTCGACCGAAGAAGCGATCAGCCTCACCCGACACGCGAAGAAAGTGGGCGCGGACGCCGCCCTGATCGTCACACCTTATTACAACAAGCCGACCCAGGAGGGGCTCTATCGTCACTACGCGGCGATCCACGACGCGGTCGACCTGCCGATCATCATTTACAACATTCCGGGCCGCTGCGTGGTCGACATGACCCCCGAAACCATGGGCCGGCTCGCCAAGCTGCCGAACATCGTGGGTGTCAAGGATGCGACCAACGACATTCTCCGGCCGCTCGCTACGCTCGAGGCGTGCGGCCCGGGCTTCTGCCAACTCTCCGGGGAGGACGCCAACACCGTCGCGTTCTTGGCCCATGGCGGCCACGGCTGCATCTCGGTCACCGCCAACGTGGCGCCGGCGCTCTGCGCGGCGGTGCACGAGGCGTGGGCCGCCGGCAGGGCCGACGAAGCCCTAGCCATCCACCGTAGGTTGATGCCGCTCCATCGTGCCCTCTTCTGCGAGACCAACCCCGGACCGGTCAAATACGCGCTGAGCCGGCTCGGGCGGTGCGCGCCGACGGTCCGCTTGCCACTGGTCGAGCCGGGCGAGCGGTCGCGGGCCTTGATCGACGAGGCCATGGCGGCGGTCGGTCTGTCGAGCTGAGCCGGTGGGGGCGGGCCAACGCGGCGGCGAGCGTCGCGTCGTCGCGGTCAATCGGCGCGCGACGCACGACTACGCGATCGAGGAACGCATCGAGGCCGGGCTGGAGCTCACCGGCAGCGAGGTCAAGTCGTTGCGGGAGGGGCGGGCGCAGATCGCCGAGGCGCACGCCGGGGAGATGGGCGGCGAGCTTTGGCTGTTCAACGCCTACATTCCCGAGTACGGCGGGGCGAACCGGTTCAATCACGAGGTGAGGCGGCCGCGCAAGCTGCTCTTGCGCCGACGCGAGATCGAGCGCCTCAAAGGTGCGGTGCAACGCAAGGGCATGACGCTCGTCCCGCTGCAGCTCTATTTTTCGCCCAGGGGTTGGGCCAAAGTCGAGCTCGGCTTGGCCCGCGGCAAGACCCTCTACGACAAGCGGGCCGCGACCCGCGACCGTGATTGGCAGCGCGAGCGGGAGCGGCTCCTCAAGGGCGACCGCCGGGTCGGCTGAAGCGGCCGGCCCCGTGGCCCACACGATTCGTTAACCCTCGTCGTCTAAGGGATCGGGCGGGACGCACGAGGGGCGCTCGAATGCTCGCGATCGTCGGCATCGTCGTAGTCTTCGCCATGGTGTTCGGCGGCTACCTTCTCGCGGGCGGCAAGTTCGGCATCATCCTCAAGGCGCTGCCCTTCGAGCTCATGATGATCGGTGGTGCCGCCGCCGGCACCTTCCTGGTCGCCAACAACGGCAGCGTGGTCAAAGGCACGCTGGTCGATCTCAAGCGCGTGTTCGCCGGCCCGCAATGGACGAAGGAAGATTATCGCGATCTGCTATCGCTTATGTTCATGATCGTCAAAATCTTGAAAACGAAAGGTGTGCTCGCGCTCGAGCCGCATCTGGAAAAACCCGAAGAAAGCACGCTTTTCGGAAAGTTCCCGAAAATCCAGCGGGATCACTTCGCGCTACCGTTCATCGCGGACACCCTGCGGATGATGACCATGAGCATGGACGATCCGCACCAGGTCGAGGATTGCATGCAGCGGCAGCTCAAGAAGCACCACGCCGAGGTGCACGCTCGGGCGGCGGCACTGCAAACGGTGGCCGACGCGCTTCCCGCCCTCGGGATCGTCGCCGCCGTGCTCGGCGTGGTGAAGACCATGGCCTCCATCAACGAGCCGGTCGAGATCCTCGGCAAGATGATCGGTGGCGCGCTCGTCGGCACCTTCCTCGGGGTGTTCCTCGCCTACGGCTTCTTCGGGCCGTTCGCCGCCAAGCTCAACCAGACCTACGAGCAGGACGCGCAATTCTACGCGATCATCCGCGACTGTCTGGTGGCCTATCTCCAAGGCCATTCGGCGCCGGTCGCGGTCGAGCTGGCTCGCGGCAACGTGCCGAGCGAGATGCAGCCGAGCTTCCACGAGCTCGACGAGATCTTGGCCGCGGTGCCGGCCGATCCGCTGGCGGCTTGAGCCGTGGTCGCCAAGAGCAGAGCCAACAGCCGCCCGTTGATCGTCAAGAAGGTCGTCGACGGCCGCGGCCACGGCCGCCACGGCGGCGCTTGGAAGGTCGCCTACGCCGACTTCGTCACGGCGATGATGGCTTTTTTCCTGTTGCTGTGGCTCTTGAGCACGTCGAGCGAGGAGACGCTCAAAGGGCTCGCCGAGTATTTCAGCGAGTCAATCGCCCAGGTGGGGCCGCCCGGCGGCGTCGGCGGCACGCTGCAAGGCCTGACGGTCGTTCCCGACACCGTGCCACGCGCTCCCGCATCGCTGCTCGACTTGCAACCGACGGCCGCGGTGAGCAGGACCGACCGGCCCGACCTGCAGGAGATCGAAGTCGGCTCCGCCCGCTCGATCGGTCCGAGCAGAGACGATGATCCGCAGGCGTTGGAGGAAGCACTCCGCCGACGCGACGCGGAGCGCTTCGAGAGTGCCAAGAGGGCGATCGAGGCCGCGCTGTCGAGCGCGCCCGAGGAACTCCGGCGGCTCAAGGACAGCCTGGTGTTCGATCAGACGCCGGAGGGCCTGCGGATCCAGATCGTCGACCGCGAACAGTACGCGATGTTCCCGCTCGGCAGCGACGTCATGTATCCGCAGACGCGGCGCCTCTTGGCGTTGGTGGCGCAGGCGGTGCGCGGCATGCCCAACCGAATCTCGATCCGCGGCCACACCGACGCCCGGCCGTTCGCGCAACATGCCGGCTACGACAATTGGCGCCTGTCGAGCGATCGCGCCAACGCCACCCGGCTCGCGCTGATCGAAGCCGGGCTCGACCCTGGCCGGATCGCCGAGGTGGTCGGGCGGGCCGATGCCGAGCCGCTGGTTCCGGCGGACCCGAACGATCCGCGCAACCGACGGATCTCGCTCGTGCTGCTGCACGAGCGCCCCGCCCGTCCGGCCGGCCGGCGCGGCAGTGAACCGGGCCCGGTAGCGCGTGGTGCGCGGCGTGGTTCGCTCGACCGGCGGGTGAGGCGGTCGCCAGGTCCGCCATCGGGGCCGCCGTTCCGCGCGGCGCCCGCTTCGCGACGGCCGCTGTCACGGGCGAGAGCCGGGACGCGGCGGGGCCACGGTCTCGCGTTCGTGGCTGCGGTCGGATACCCATCGAGCGCGACGTCGAACCCTCGAGGACCGATGCCCTCGCCCTGGCCCGCGCTCGCCGCCGAGACCCTGAGCCTGCCCTCGCCGGTCGGGCCGCTGCGCGCCGGCCTCGCCCGGCCGCGCGGTCGACGGGGGCGGGGCACGGTTTTGTTGCTCGAGGGGCGTGGCGAGTTCCTCGAGAAATACGCAGCGACCGTCGAACGGCTCGTCGAGGCCGGGCTCGTGGTCCTCGGCCTCGACTGGCGTGGTCAGGGTGCCTCGCCGCGGCTCGTGCCCGGCACGCCGCGGGGCCACGTCGACGACTTCGCCGATTACCTCGACGACCTCGGCCGCCTCGTCGAGCGGGCGAAGGCACTCGCCCTGCCGGAGCCCTGGTCCCTGCTCGGCCATTCCCTCGGCGGGCACCTCGCACTCCGCTGGCTGGCCGGCGGTCGGCGGCCGGTGGCCCGTGCGGCCCTCGTCACGCCGATGTTCGACATCGCGCTCGTGCCACCGCCGCGGCCGCTGGTCCGGCTCCTCGCCGAGACGGCCGTTCGGGTGGGAGCCGGCCGACACTATGCGCTCGGCCAGCGTGACCCGCAGCCGAGCTGCGCCTTCGATGGCAACCCTCTGACCTCCTGTCCGGAAGGCTTCGCTGCCGCCTGGGAGCTGAGGCGCCGCCATCCCGAGCGCCGGGTCGGCGGGGCGACCTGGGGTTGGCTCGCCGCCGCCCTGCGCTCGATCGAGGCGGTCCACGCCCCGGGTGTCCCGGAGTCGGTCGACGTCCCGGTCCTCGTGGTGCGTGCGGGCGACGAGCGGATCGTCTGCAACCGGGCGATCGAGCGGATCGCCCGGCGGCTGCCCCGCGCCCGGCTGATCGACCATCCGGGAGCCCGCCACGATCTGTTCTTCGAGCAGCCGGCGGTGCGCACGCGTCTGCTCGACGATCTGTTGCGTTTCTTCGACGAGGAAGCCTCCTCGGCGCCCACGTCGCCGTCGGTCAGCCGGTCGCGGGCCGTTCCCGACGCCGACCGTCGCGGCGCGGGCCGGTGGCCCCACCTGCTCGATCGGCGCTAAGGCTCCGCTCCCGGGATCCTCCGGAAGCGGGCCCGTGACCGGCCGGGGTCTCGGGAGCGCCGGTCGCCGACCTTCTCCCTCGGCGGGTCGAGGCGAACGATCGGGCCTCGGCGTGACGTTGGAGGTGAGGCGCCGGCTCGGCGGTAAGCGAACGCCGCGTGCGCCGGAAGGCGTTCGCGGCCGCCCCGGCGGCGACGCCGGTGATCGAGAGATCGCAAAGGCTCGCCGCTGAGGCGGACGAGCCGATCCGGTATCGAACCCCCGGATCGGCCGATCGGGAGGTTGCCGGCGCGGTCGGCCTATGGTTCGAGCACATCGCGGCGGCGCCACCCGCCCGACCCCGACGGTCGGCGGTGACTTCGGGGACGGAGGGGCGGGTGATCCGCCGGGCTTCCGGCCGGTGGCCGGCCGTCGAGCGGTGCGTCGGAAGGAACCGGCGCCGCTCGCGACCGAGCCCCACATCCGCCCCTAACGACGAAGCCGGTCGGGTCGGACGATCCCTCAGCCCGGCCCGTCCCCGAGTCGGTACCTCGCGCGGGAGGGAGGATCGGGCGACGAAAGAACGTGCCCCCTCAGCCGAGATCCTCCTCGTCCTCCTCCTCGATCAGCTCGTCGCGATCGGCCGGCGGCTCGCTCGGCCGCTGCCGGGCGATGTAGGCGTGGAGTTCCGCCAAGTCGATGAACTGGTCGGATTGGCGGCGCAGCTCGTCGGCGATCAGCGGCGGGGTGGTGCGGATCGTGCTGATGGTCGAGACCCGAACACCGCGCCGCTGGACCGCCTCGACGAGCCGCTTGAAGTCGCCGTCGCCGGTCACCAACACGACGTGGTCGACGTGGGGCGCGAGCTCCATGACGTCGACGGCGATGTCGACGTCCATGTTGCCTTTGTACTTGCGCCGGCCGGTTGCTTGGCTGAACTCTTTGAGCGGCTTGGTGACCATGGTGTAGCCGTTGTAGTCGAGCCAGTCGACGAGCGGCCGGATCGGCGAATATTCTTGCTCGTCGAGCAGCGCCGTGTAATAATAGGCGCGAACGAGGCGCCCGCGACTCGCGAACACGTCGAGCAGTCGGCGATAGTCGATGTCGAAGGCGAGGGCGCGGGCAGCCTGGTAGAGATTGGCGCCGTCGATGAATACGGCGATCCGCTCGTGCGGGCTGAACCAACGACCCGGTCCGCTGTGGGCCATGTCGATCGATCCTTCACATGTGCCGGCGAGATTCTTGCCGGCTCGTTCCGAGCGACAATCCGGCAGGTCCGGACGGTCGCCTCCTTGGCGCGCATCGGTTGGGCTAGCACGCCGCTTCCCGACTGACCAGACCGGCGGATCGGCGGCTGGCTTCCACTCGCCACCTCGGCTACCTATCTCTACGCCAGGGTTCGCAGTGAGAGCAACGGAGACGAGATGGCCAGGATCACGGTCGAGGACTGCATCGGGCGGGTGCCCTCGCGGTTCGAGCTGGTGATGCTCGCCGCCCAGCGGGCGCGCGACATCTCCGCGGGCGCACCGCTCACGGTCGACCGCGACAACGACAAGAACCCGGTCGTGGCGCTGCGCGAAATCGCCGCGGGTACGATCGATCTCGATCATCTGCGCTACGAGCTGGTGCACGGGCTGCGCCGGCACGTCGAGGTCGAGAGCGAGGAGCCGTCCGATCTCGCCAAGGAGCTCGAGGCCCTCATGCCGCCGCCGGAGGTCGGGGTCGTGGCACCCATGCCGGCCGGGATCTCGTATGCGGAGCACGACGTCCCGGACCAAGACTGAGCGCGTCCGCGGGCGCGCGCGGAGGCGGCTGCCGTGACGGCGGCGGCCGCGGCCGGCGTTGCGGTGAGCGAGCCCGTGGTGGAGGCGGCGCGCGCCCGCCGGGCGCCCCTGCGCCAGTACGAGCTGGTCGAGCGGGTCAAGGCCTACGACCCGAGCGCCGACGAGGATCTCCTCAATCGAGCCTACGTGTTCGCGATGAAGGCGCACGGCGCTCAGCTGCGCGCATCGGGTGATCCTTATTTCCATCATCCGGTCGAGGTCGCGGGCATCCTCACCGCCCTGCGGCTCGACAGCGCCTCGATCGCCACGGCCCTCCTCCACGACACGGTGGAGGATACCGGCGCCACGCTCGACGAGATCCGCCGGCTGTTCGGGCCGACCGTCGCTCGGCTGGTCGACGGCGTCACCAAGCTCAACAAGCTCGAGCTGCAATCACCGCGGACCGAGCAGGCGGAGAACTTCCGCAAACTGCTGCTCGCGATGTCCGAGGACATCCGGGTGCTGTTGGTCAAGCTCGCCGACCGGCTGCACAACATGCGCACGCTGCACTTCATCAAGGAGCCGGAGAAGCGGCGGCGGATCGCGCTCGAGACGATGGAGATCTACGCGCCCTTGGCCGAGCGGATCGGTATGGAGCGGATGAAGGCCGAGCTCGAGGATCTGGCGTTCGCCGAGCTCTGGCCCGAGGCGCGGGCCTCGATCGTCCATCGCTTGGAGCTGCTCCGGCCGGCGGGCTCGGCGCTGATCGAGCGGGTCGTCGAGGAGCTGCGTGCGACCCTCACGGAGGCCGGGATCGAGGCCGAGGTCACCGGCCGTGAGAAGGCGCCGTGGTCGATCTGGCGTAAGATGCAGCGCAAGAACGTCGCCTTCGAGCAGCTCGCCGACATCATGGCCTTCCGCGTGCTGGTCGACACGGTGCAGGCCTGTTACGCGGCACTCGGCGCGATCCATGCGCGATACCACATGCTTCCGGGACGCTTCAAAGACTTCATCAGCACACCCAAGCCCAACGGCTACCGTTCGTTGCACACCACCATCGTCGGCCCCGAGCAGCGCAAGATCGAGGTCCAGATCCGAACCCGGGAGATGCACGAAGTCTGCGAACTCGGGGTCGCCGCGCACTGGGTCTACAAGCAGGAGACCGGCGTCACCGAGGGCAAGCGTTACCGGTGGATCCGCGAGCTTTTGGAGATCTTGGAGCACGCCCAGGAGCCGGAAGAATTCCTCGAGCACACCAAGCTCGAGATGTATTCCGATCAGGTGTTCTGCTTCACCCCCAAAGGTGATCTGATCGCCCTACCGCGCGGTGCCACACCGGTCGACTTCGCCTACGCGGTCCACTCCGAGGTCGGCGACCATTGCGTCGGCGCCAAGGTCGACGGCCGCTTGGTCCAACTCCGCCACCGCCTCGAAAACGGCGATCAGGTGGAGATCATCACCGCCCGCAACGCCCAGCCCTCGCCCGCTTGGGAGCGGTTCGTCGTCACCGGCAAGGCACGGGCGCGGATCCGCCGCTTCCTGCGCACCCGCCAGCGCGCCGCTTACATCGAACAAGGCCGCGAGCTGTTGACCAAGGCGGCGCGCGCCGAGGGAGTCCAGCTGGGCGAGGCGCGCCTCGAGCGGGCTCTCGAGGCGTTGCGCCAGAAATCGGTCGACGATCTCCTCGCGGCGGTCGGCGAGGGAACGCTCGGCGTCCGGGCGGTGCTCGAGGCGGTCGAGCCCGAACTCAAGCGAGCGACGGTCGCCCGGCGTCGGCCGAGCGCCACGATCCTGCCCTTGCGCCGACCCTCGGCGCCGCCGCCCCCGGCCGACCAGCCGATCCTCGGCCTGCCGTCCGGGGTTGCGTTCCACTATGCCGGCTGCTGTCACCCCGTTCCGGGCGACCCGATCCTCGGCATCGTGCGGACCGGCAGGGGGGTGAGTATCCACCGCGCCGATTGCCGCTTCCTCGCCCGTGCGGGTGACCTCGCCGAGCGTGCTCTCGAGATCGGCTGGAACGATCGGGTCACGGCGCCGCGTGCCATCGCGCGGCTCAGTGTCATGACCGTCGATCGCCCCGGCGCGCTCGGCACCATCTCGACGACGATCGGCCGGCAAGAGGCCAACATCGCCGATGTCAAGTTCGGCCGGCGCGCTCCGGACCTGGTCGAGATCCTGTTGGACGTGGAGGTGAGCGGGCTCGACCATCTCCACCGGATCCTCGCCGCTCTGCGTGCCACCGACGTCGTGACCGCGGTGGAGCGGGCGGCCAACTGAAGCCGTCGGCCGGCTCCCGGCCCAGGGGCTGGCTTCTTTCCGAAAAGTTGATAAGCTGCGCCGGCCACTCTCTCGAGAGGGGAGGTTCATGACGCGCAGCGGCAGCCAGGCGCCGGCCCTGACCATGGCGCGGGTCCGCTCGATCGCCTTCGTGGGCATGGAGACCGCCGAGGTCGAGGTGCAGGTCCAAGTGGCCGCCGGGCTGCCCGCCTTCACCCTCGTGGGCTTACCCGACAAGGCGGTCGGCGAAAGCCGCGAGCGGGTGCGCGCCGCCCTCAACGCCTTGGGTCTCGCCCTGCCGCCGCGACGGGTGACGGTCAACCTCGCCCCGGCCGACCTCGCCAAGGAGGGCAGCCACTTCGACCTGCCGATCGCCCTCGGCTTGTTGATCGTGATGGGCGTCATGCCGGCCGACCTCGTGGACGGACGGATCGCGCTCGGCGAACTCGCGCTCGACGGCTCGATCCAGCCGGTGGCCGGTGTCTTGGCCGCGGCGATCGCTGCCGCCGGCAAGGGCAAGGGCCTCATCTGCCCGGCCGCTTGCGGCGGCGAGGCGGCGTGGCTCGCGGGCGAGATCGCGATCGTCGCCGCGCCGAGCCTCTTGGCCCTCCTCGACCACGCCCGCGGGCTCCAGGTCCTCCGCCCACCCGAACCGAGACCGATCGAGGATCCGCCGATCCTGGCCGACCTCAAAGACGTCAAGGGCCAAGAGACGGCCAAACGGGCCCTCGAGATCGCCGCCGCCGGGGGGCACAACCTTCTCATGATCGGTCCACCCGGTGCCGGCAAGTCGATGCTCGCGGCGCGCTTGCCGGGGATCTTGCCGCCGCTCGACGCCGCCGAGGTCCTGGAGGTCGGCATGATCCACAGCCTCGGCGGGCGGCTGGTCGAGGGGCGGCTCAGCCGGCGGCGGCCGTTCCGAGCACCGCACCACGCCGCCTCCGTGGCGGCGATGGTAGGTGGCGGCCCGCAGGCGCGGCCCGGTGAGGTGTCGCTCGCGCACAGAGGGGTCTTGTTCCTCGACGAGCTGCCGGAGTTCCAACGCCCGGTCCTCGAGGCGCTCCGCCAGCCGCTCGAGACCGGCTGGGTGCAAGTGGCGCGTGCCGCGGCCCACGTCACCTGGCCCGCCCGTTTCCAACTCGTGGCGGCGATGAACCCCTGTCGCTGCGGCCATCTCGACAACCCGGCACTCGCTTGCCCGCGCGCGCCGCGCTGCGCCGCCGACTATCAGAACCGCATTTCGGGGCCGCTCTTGGACCGCATCGACTTGACGATCGAGGTTCCGGCCGTACGCAGTAGCGACCTCGAGCTTCCCCCACCGGCCGAGGGCTCGGCCGAGGTCGCGGCTCGGGTGGCGGCCGCCCGCGCCGTCCAAACCGAGCGCTTCCAGGCACTCGGTCGGCCGGACCTGTGCACCAACGCCGAGGCCGAGGGCGAACTTCTCGAGCGGATCGCGCCGCTCGACTCTGGCTGCCGCGCGCTCCTCAAGCGGGCGAGCGAGGCGTTCCACCTCTCCGCCCGCGGCTGGCACCGACTGATCCGGGTCGCCCGCACGATCGCCGATCTCGAGGGCGCCGAAACGATCCGCAAGGCCCATCTGGCCGAAGCGATCGGCTTCCGCCGCCGGCCCCCGGCGCGCGCCTGAGCGGACGTCCTTCCACGTCGAATCCGTCAGGGCGCGATTGACCGCGCGGGCGCCGGGTCTTTTGTTGTGGGCGAGACGGCAGGGTGGCTCGACCGGCGGAGGGCTCGGCGGGTGGTGATCTTGGGGCTCGGCAGCGATCTGATCGACATCCGCCGCGTCGCCCGGACCCTCGAGCGGTTCGGCGAGCGGTTCACCAAGCGTTGCTTCACCGAGGTCGAGCGGGCGCGCTGCGACGCGCGGCTCGCCCGCGCGGAAGGCTATGCCCGCCGCTATGCCGCGAAAGAGGCTTGTGCCAAAGCGCTCGGCACGGGTTTCAACCAAGGCGTTTATTGGCGCGACATCGGGGTGGTCAACCTGCCCGGCGGCCGGCCGACCTTGGTCCTCACCGGTGGGGCGGCGGCCCGGCTCGCCGCGATCACCCCACCCGGGATGCGTGCCGAAATCTCGGTGAGCCTGACCGACGAGCCGCCCATGGCCCAGGCGATCGTGATCATCACCGGCGTGCCCGTGGGAGAGGCTGCCAACTTGTCGCCTCTCGTCACCTCGGCTAGTGTGCCGGTGTTGCGAGCCGACCGGGCCGGTCCGGGCGCGCGGACCGGCCGGATCTGATCCGACGGCAACCGTGCAACGGGCCGCCTCCCGGAGACGCGGAGCGAGCGGATCGATGCACGAGCCCATCGCGATGCCCCAGCGCCGAAGCGGCAGCCTGCTCGAGACCGTCAAGACGCTGGTCTACGCGGTCGCCATCGCGCTCTTCGTCCGAACTTTCTTCTACGAACCGTTCAACATCCCCTCGGGCTCGATGAAGCCGACGCTGCTCGTGGGTGACTACCTCTTCGTCTCGAAGTTCGCCTACGGCTACAGTCGCTATTCCTTGCCCTTCAGCTTGCCGCTGTTCGAGGGGCGGCTGCTCGCGAGCCTGCCCGAACGCGGCGACGTCGCGGTCTTCAAGCTGCCGTCCGACAACCGGACCGACTACATCAAGCGGATCGTCGGCCTGCCCGGTGACAAGATCCAGGTCAAGGACGGCGTCCTGTACGTCAACGGTGATCCGGTCCGCCGCGAGCCGGCGGGCAGCTTCGTCGAGGACGTCGACGGGCGCGGCATGGCCGTGCCGATCCTCGAGGAGACGTTGCCGGGCGGCCGTTTCTACATGACGATCGACATCACCCGGCAGGGCCCCCTCGACAATACTCGGGTCTACGAGGTGCCTCCCGGCCACGTCTTCGCGATGGGCGACAACCGCGACAATTCGCTCGATTCCCGCGTCGACCACGTGGGATTCATCCCGCTCGAGAACCTGATCGGCCGGGCCGAGGTCATCTTCTTCTCGGTCAACGGCTACGGCTCCCTTTGGGAGCCTTGGAAATGGCCGTGGAGCATCCGCTACGAGCGGCTGTTGAGCCGGATCCGCTGAACCGCGCCGGGCAAACCGCCGCGCGGTCCGCGCTCGAGACCCGGCTCGGCTACCGCTTCCGCGACCCGCGCCTTCTTGCCCAGGCGCTGACCCACGAAAGCGCGGCCGCCGGCGCACGCGGGCGTGCCCGACCGCGTCCGACCGACCGGCGCTCCAACGAGCGCCTCGAGTTCCTGGGCGACCGGGTGCTCGCCCTCGTCGTGGCCGAACTCCTCCTCGAGCGCTTCCCCGAGGCGAGCGAGGGCGAGCTCACCCATCGCCTCGTGGCCCTCGTCAAGAGCGACACCCTGGCCGCGATCGGCCTCGCCGCCGGCATCGGCGAGGCGTTGGAGGTCGGCGGACGGGGCGGGCGCAGGGCCGCCGACCGGCGCCATCCCTCGCTGGTCGGCGATGCTCTCGAAGCGGTGATCGGCGCCGTCCATCTCGATGGCGGGCTCGCCGCGGCCCGGGCGGTGATCGAGCGGCTGTGGGGCGAGCGGCTGACGGCCGAGGGGCCGCCCACACGTCATCCCAAGCAGGCCCTGCAGGAGCGCGTGGCGGCCGCGGGGCTGCCGCCGCCGGTCTACGAGCCGGTCGGCCGGGAAGGGCCGGATCACGCCCCACGCTTCACCGTCAAGGTCACGGTCGAGGGTCTCGGCGAGGCGGTCGGCCAAGGCGGCTCGAAACGGCTCGCCGAGGAGGAGGCGGCGGCTCGGCTGCTCGCCCGGCTCGAAGGGGAGGCCGTCGGGTGAGCTCCGCGGAGCCGCGCCGGGCGGGGTTCGTCGCCATCTTGGGCGCCCCCAATGTCGGCAAGTCGAGCCTTTTGAACCGGCTCGTGGGCGCCAAGGTGTCGATCGTCACCCCCAAAGCCCAAACCACCCGGCGGCGCATCATCGGCATCACGATCCGCGGGCCGGCGCAGCTCTGCTTCATCGACACGCCGGGCATCTTCGCAGCCGCCGGCGGGCTCGAGCGGGCGATGGTCGAAGCCGCCTGGAAGGCCGCCTCCGACGCCGACCTCGCGATCCTCGTCCTCGACGCCAAGCGCGGCCTCGATGCCCGTGCGCGGGCGGTGATCGAGGGCCTCGCCCAGGTCCGGATCCCTGTCCTGCTCGCGATCAACAAGATCGACCTCGTGAAGCCGCCGGCGCTCCTGCCGCTGACCGCTGCGGCCAACGCGCTGCGGCCGTTCGAAGACACCTTCTACGTCTCGGCCGAGACCGGCGAGGGGATCGAGGAGCTGCTCGACAGCCTGGCGAGGCGGGTACCGGAGGGACCCTGGCTCTACCCCGAGGATCAGCTCTCCGACCTTTCCAACCGAGCGACCGCGGCCGAGATCACGCGCGAGAAAATTTTCCTTCAGCTGCGCCAAGAGGTTCCCTACGCCACGACCGTCGAGACCGACCAGTGGGTCGAGAGCCCGGATGGCAGCGAGGTGCGGATCGACCAGACGATCTACGTCGAAAAGCCGAGCCAGAAGGCGATCGTGATCGGCAAAGGGGGCTCGCGGCTCAAGGCCATCGGCGAGGCCGCCCGCAAGGATCTCGAGGCCCAGCTCGGCCAGCGCGTGCACCTGTTCCTGTTCGTCAAGGTGCGCGAAGATTGGCGCGAGGACGCCGAGCGCTGGCGCGAGATGGGCCTCGAGCCGAAGCGGCGCTGAGCCCTCAGCGCGGGAGGAGGTGCGGCCCGTGGGCGATCGCCCCGCCCGCCCGCATCGCCGCCGCTACGAACACCGTCTCGGCGATCTCGGCCTCGCTCGCCCCGGCTTCGACCGCGGCCTTGCGATGGACCTCGAGGCAGTAGGGGCACTGGGTGGTCAAGGCCACGGCGAGGGCGATCAACTCCTTCTGCTTGCGCGAGAGCGCACCTTCGGCGAAGGCCGCCTCGTTGAAGGCGACGAAGCTCTGCCAGGCCTTGGGTGCCTTGGCGCCGAGCTGGGGCAGCTTCTGCAGCAGGTTCGGATCGTACATGCCGGTCTCCCTCTGGAGCATGGGGCGACGGCCCGGAGCCGTTCGCCGGGCGGGATATTAGTGATCGCTGAAGCACAGCGCAGCAACGAGCCGCTCCGCGCGGGTCGGCCATGCACCGCGCGCGGGTCGGGAGGCGTCCGTGGAGTGGCGTGACGAAGGGGTCGTCCTCGAGGTACGGCACCTCGGCGAGCGCGACCTCCGGCTCACGGCCTTGACCTTCGAGCACGGCCGCCACGCCGGCCTCGTGATCGCCGGCCGCTCGCGCAAACGGGCGCCGCTCCTCCAGCCCGGCAATCGGCTCGACTTGGTCTGGCGGGCTCGGCTCGAGAGCCAGCTCGGTCACTTCACCGTCGAGCCGCGGCGGCTCTACGCCGCCACGCTGGTCCACGACCCGCTCCGCCTCCAGGCGCTTGCCGCGGTCACCGCCCTGCTCGAGGCGAGCCTCCCCGAGCGGGAGCCCCACCCGGCGCTCTACGCCGGCCTGTTGACCCTGCTCGGCCGCCTCGCCGCCGACCAGGCTTGGCCCGAAGCCTATGTCCGCTTCGAGCTCCTCCTCCTCGCCGAGCTCGGCTTCGCCCTCGAACTCGACCGCTGCGCGCTCACCGGTGCGAGCGAGAGCCTCGCCTGGGTCTCGCCGCGGACCGGACGGGCGGTCAGCGCACAAGCCGGCGCCCCCTGGGCCGCGCGCCTCCTGCCGTTGCCGGCCTTCCTGGTCGGCGGCGGCCCGGCGGACGCGGAGCAGATCGCCCAGGGGTTGCGCCTTGCCGGGCATTTCATCGCCCGGCATATCCTCGCACCGGTCGACCGGCCGATGCCGGCGGCCCGTGAGCGCCTTCTGGCGCTTCTCGGCCCCGCACCGCGGACGGAGCCCGCATGAGCCGCAAAGAGGCCGCCCAGCGGATCGAGCCGGTCGACTTCGGCCGGGCGCTGGGCGAGCGCTACCTCGCCTACGCCCTCTCGACCATCACGGCCCGCTCGCTGCCCGACCTGCGCGACGGCCTGAAGCCGGTCCAGCGCCGGCTCTTGTGGGCGATGCTGCAGCTCCGCCTCGACCCGGGCTCGGGCTTCAAGAAGTGCGCCCGGGTGGTCGGCGATGTCATCGGCAAGTTCCACCCGCACGGCGACGCCGCGGTCTACGAGGCGCTCGTCCGCTTGGCCCAGGCGTTCGCCCAGCGTTACCCGCTGATCGACGGCCAAGGCAATTTCGGCAACATCGACGGCGATGCCGCGGCCGCGATGCGTTACACCGAGGCGCGCCTCACGCCGGTCGCCATGGCCCTGCTCGACGGGATCGACCAGGACACGGTCGATTTCCGCCCGACCTACGACGGAAGCGAGCAGGAGCCGGTCGTCCTGCCGGCGGCCTTCCCCAACCTCCTGGCCAACGGCGCCACGGGCATCGCCGTGGGCATGGCCACCTCGATCCCGCCGCACAATGCCGGCGAGCTGTTCGACGCGCTCGCCTGGATGCTCGGCCGGCCGGCCGACGCCCCGCCGCCCACGGCCGAAGAGCTCGTGCGTTTCGTCAAGGGGCCGGACCTGCCGACCGGCGGTGTGATCGCCGAGCCGCCCGAAACGCTCGTGGAGGCCTACCGCACGGGCCGTGGCTCGCTCCGGCTGCGTGCCCGCTGGGAGCGCGAAGAACTTCCTTACGGCCAGTACCAGATCGTCGTGACCGAGATCCCTTGGCTGGTGCAGAAGAGCCGGCTGGTCGAGAAGTTGGCCGAGCTCTTGGCCGCCAAACGTCTGCCGCTTCTGGCCGATCTGCGCGACGAATCGACCGACACCGTGCGGCTCGTGCTCCTGCCCAAGAGCCGCGCGGTCCCGCCCGAGGCGCTCATGGAGCAGCTCTTCAAGGTGAGCGAACTGGAAGTGCGGTTACCCATCAACATGAACGTCCTGGACGCCCGGGGCGTGCCCCGGGTTATGGGCCTGGCCGAGCTGCTCGAAGGCTATCTCGCCCACCGTATGGAGGTGCTCGAGCGGCGGAGCCGGTTCCGGCTGCGGCAGATCGCCGACCGGCTCGAGCTGGTCGAGGGTTATCTGAAGATCTTCCTCGACATCGACAGGGTCATCCGGATCATCCGTGAGGAGGACGAGCCCAAGCCCGCGCTCGTTGCGGCCTTCGAGCTGACCGACCGCCAGGCCGAGGCGATCTTGAACTTGCGCCTGCGCAACCTGCGCAAGCTCGAGGAGGAGGGGCTGCGCAACGAGGCCCGAGACCTCCGGCGCGAGCAAGCGAAGCTCGAGCGTCTCCTCGCCGACGAGGGTGCACGCCGTCGCGAGCTCCGCGCCGAGATGCTGGAGAGCAAGAAGCGGTTCGGGTCGGGACCGCTCGGGGCGCGCCGGACGCGTCTCGAGGACCCGCCGGCCTTGGCGCCCGAGATCCTCGAACTCCCGGTCGAGCGCGCTCCGGTCACCGTGCTGCTTTCCGAAAAGGGCTGGGTCCGCGCGCTCAAGGGGCGGCTCGAGCCCGGTGCGGAGGTTCGCTTCAAGGAAGGCGACGCCGGGCGCTTCGCCCTCGAAGGGTGGAGCACCGACCGCCTCTTGATCCTGACGGCCGACGGCAAGGCGTATACGGTACCGGTCGACAAATTGCCCGGTGGCCGCGGCTCGGGTGAGCCGCTCTCGCTCTTCCTCGATCTCGCCAAGGGAGTGGAGATCGTGGCGGCGCGGATCCATCGCCCGGACGGCAAGCTCGTCCTGGCCACGCGCCGGGGCCTGGGCTTCGTGGCCCCGGAGGCGCAGCTCGTCGCCCAAACCCGCGCCGGCCGGCAAGTCGTCCACCTCGGCGAGGGCGACGCGCTCGCCTTCGCCGTCCCGGTCGAGGGAGACCTCGTCGCGGTCTCCGCGACCAACCACAGGCTCCTGGTTTTTCCGCTGACCGAGCTGCCGGAGCGGGCCAAGGGCAAGGGTGTCGCTCTCATGCGCCTCAAGGGCGCCGCCCTCGCCGATCTCCTGACCACCACGGCCGAGCGCGGTCTTTCCTGGCGCGCCGGCGAGCAGCTCCGCCCGTTCAAGGAGTGGGAGACCTATCGGGGCCGGCGCGGCGGGGCCGGGCGGCCCGCGCCGCGCGGCTTCCCCAAGGACCACCGCTTCGGCCTGTGAGCGGCCGTCCGGCGAACCGGGGACGAAGCGGCCTCGAGCTCGCCCCTCGACCGGTCGGCGCAGCCCCGCCATAGTCGGACCCGACGTGGTGAGGGAAGGACGGGGGATGCGGCGCGCCCCGAAGGGCCGTGCCCGTGGGTCCCGTGGCGGGGCCGGATCGGGATGCTCGGGCTGATCCTGCGGCGGCTCGGCTCGACCGCGATCGTCATGACGGTCGTGGCCCTTTTCGTCTTCGGCATGCTGCACCTGGCACCGGGCGACCCGGCGGCGATCATCGCCGGCGACATCGCCACGCAGGAGGACATCGCGCGGATCCGCGCCAAGCTCGGCCTCGATCGGCCCTTGGTCGAGCAGTTCGTCGTCTGGCTCGGCCACATCCTCACGGGTGACCTCGGCCGATCGATCTTCTCCGACCGGCCGGTGGCCGAGCTCATCGCGCAGCGCATGGAGCCGACCCTGGCGCTCGCCACGACGACCATGATCTTCTCGGTCCTGGTGGCGGTGCCCTTGGGCATCCTCGCCGCCTGGCGGGCCGGCTCGTGGGTCGATCGCCTGGTGATGAGCTTCGCCGTTCTCGGCTTCTCCGTCCCGGTTTTCGTCTTCGCCTACGTCTTGATCCTGCTCTTCGCCGTCAACCTCAAATGGTTGCCCGTCATGGGCTATGTCTCGTTCCGTGAGGACATCTGGGGGTTCTTCAAGAGTCTGGCGATGCCGACGCTCGCCCTCGGGGTGACCTACGTGGCGCTGATCGCGCGCATCACCCGCGCCGCGATGCTCGAGGTGATCCATCAGGACTATATCCGCACCGCCCACGCCAAAGGTCTGGCCTTGGCACCCATCTTGCTGCGCCATGCCCTGAAGCCGGCCTCGGTGCCGATCGTCACCACGATCGGCATCGGTGTGGCGCTCTTGATCGGCGGGGTGGTAGTGACCGAGAGCGTCTTCGCGATCCCCGGCCTCGGCCGGCTCACGGTCGATGCCATCCTGCGCCGCGACTACCCGATCATCCAGGGGGTCATCTTGATCTTCAGCGGCGTCTACGTGCTGATCAATCTGGTGATCGACATCGTCTACACGTTCCTCGATCCGCGGATCCGCTATTGAGCCATGGCCGCGGCGAGCCCCCTCGAGAGCACCTCGCGGCCCACGACCGGCGGCTTCCGGCTGTTCGCCCGTCGCTACCCGACGGTGGTCGCCGGCGTCGCGATCCTGCTCGTCATGGTCGCGATCGCCGTCTTCGCCCCCTGGATCGCACCCGAGGATCCGGCGCGCATCAACCCGCGCCTGCGCCTGCGCCCACCCTCGGCCGCCCACTGGTTCGGCACGGACCATCTCGGCCGCGATGTCTTCTCGCGCACGCTCCACGGTGCCCGGGTCTCGCTCTTCGTGGGCTTCACGGTGGCACTCTTGAGCACCGCACTCGGCCTCGCCATCGGCCTCGTCTCCGGCTTCTTGCGGCGGATCGACGCCGTGGTCATGCGGATCATGGACGGGCTCATGGCGATCCCCGCGATCCTCTTGGCGATCGCCATGATCTCGCTCTCCCGCTCCTCGATCCGCACCGTGATCGTCGCCATCACCATTCCCGAGATCCCCCGCGTCGTGCGGCTCGTCCGGAGCGTCGTCCTGACGCTCCGCGAGCAGCTCTTCGTCGATGCGGCGATCTCGCTCGGCGCCCGGCTGCCCCGCATCCTGGCGGTCCACATCATGCCGAACACGATGGCACCGCTCGTCGTCCAGGCCACCTACGTGTGCGCCTCGGCGATCATCATCGAAGCGATCCTCTCTTTCCTGGGCGCCGGGACCCCGCCGGACATCCCGTCCTGGGGCAACATGATGGCCGAGGGCCGCACCTACGTGTTGGTCGGCTGGTGGCTCTTGGTCTTTCCGGGCCTGTTCCTCTCGCTCGTGGTCTTGGCGGTGAACCTCTTGGGCGACGGTTTGCGCGAGACCCTCGATCCGCGCCTTCGGCGCAGCGCCCGCAACCTTTGAGCGCGATGGCGCGCGAGCCTCTCCTCGAAGTCGACGGGCTCGTGGTCGAGTTCCGCACGATCGACGGCACCATCCGCGCCGTCGATCGGGTCGGCTTCCGCATCGACCGGGGCGAGACGCTCGCGATCGTCGGCGAGTCGGGCTCGGGCAAGTCGGTGAGTGCGCTTTCGATCATGCGCTTGGTCGAGCTCGGCGGCGGGCGGATCGTCGACGGTGCCGTGCGTTTTCGCCGCCTGGACGGCTCGACGGTCGATCTCGTGCACGCGTCGGCAGCGGTGCTGCGGGCGATCCGCGGTAACGAGATCTCGATGATCTTCCAAGAGCCGATGACCTCGCTGAACCCGGTCCTCACGGTGGGTGAGCAGATCGCCGAGGCGATCGAGCTGCACCAGGGCAAGAGCCGGCGCGAGGCCCGAGCCCTCGCTCTCGAAGCGCTCGAGCGGGTGCGGATCCCCGAGGCCGCGAGCCGGCTCGACGCTTACCCGCACCAGCTCTCGGGCGGCATGCGCCAGCGGGCGATGATCGCCATGGCCTTGGCCTGCCGGCCGGCTCTCCTGATCGCCGATGAGCCCACGACCGCCCTCGACGTCACGATCCAGGCGCAGATCCTCGACCTCATCAAGCTCTTGCAGCGCGAGATCGGCATGGCCGTGCTCTTCATCACCCACGACATGGGGGTGGTGGCCGAGATGGCCGACCGCGTGGTCGTCATGTGGCGCGGCCGGAAGGTGGAGGAGGGGCCGGTCGCGCGGATCTTCGAGGCCCCGGAGCATCCCTACACGCAGGCTCTGCTCGCTGCGGTGCCGCGGCTCGGGAGCATGCGCGGCAAAGACCGGCCCGAGCGGTTCCCGCGGGTCGAGCTCGGCGACGAACCGGCACCCGCTCCGCGCCCGCCCGCGCCCGCGACCCGAACGGTCGCCGCGGCGGGCGGGCCGCTTCTCGAGGTCGAGGCCTTGACCACCCGCTTTCCCGTGGGCGGCGGCTTCCTCGGCCGGCCCAAGGCAGCCGTGCACGCCGTCGAGGGGGTTTCTTTCACGCTCGCCAGCGGCGAGACCCTGGCGCTCGTGGGCGAGTCGGGTTGCGGCAAATCGACCACCGCGCGGACCATTCTGCGCTTGCAAGAGCCGACCCGCGGCCGGGTGTCGTTCGCCGGGCGGGACATCACGGCTCTGCCGCGTGCCGCCATGGCCCCGGTTCGCCGGCGGATGCAGATGATCTTCCAGGACCCCTATGCGTCGTTGAACCCGCGCCTCTCCGCCCTCGGGCTCGTGGGCGAACCCTTGCGGATCCACGGGCTCGCGCGCGGCTCGGAGCTCGAGGACCGGGTGGTCGCACTCCTACGCCGGACCGGGCTCGGGCCCGAGCATCTGCGCCGCTACCCGCACGAATTTTCGGGCGGCCAGCGCCAAAGGCTGTGCATCGCCCGCGCCCTCGCCCTCGAGCCCGACCTGATCGTCGCCGACGAGCCGCTTTCCGCACTCGACGTCTCGATCCAGGCGCAGATCGTCAACCTGTTGATCGACTTGCAGGAAGAGCTCGGGCTCTCCTACCTCTTCGTGAGCCACGATCTGGCGGTGGTCGAGCGGATCGCGCATCGGGTCGCGGTCATGTATCTCGGTCGGATCGTGGAGATCGGGCCGCGCGCGGCGATCTTCGAGGACCCTCGCCATCCGTACACGAAGAAGCTCTTGTCGGCCGTGCCGATCGCCGACCCCCGCCTCAGGCGCAACGAGCTCCGGCTCGCGACCGAGGAGATCCCTTCACCTCTTCGCCCCTGGGGCTTCGAGCCGCCTCCCGCCGTCTACGAGGAGGTGGCCCCGGGCCACCGCGTGCTCGTCGACTGAGGCCGGCGCTCAGTCCGGCACGTGGTCGAGGCCGCCGTGTCGGGCCGACCAGCCGACCGGGTCGGCGAGGAAGGCCTCCACCTCGCCGAGGACGGCCGTGGAGAAGCGCTGCTCGCTGCGCGCCACCGCGAGCACGTCGCGCCAGGTGCACAGATGGTGCAGCCTGATCCCGAGCTTCTCGATCGTCGCGCGGGCGTGCGGGAACACGTCGTAGTAGAAGACGACGAAGGCGTGCTCGCAGCTCTGGCCGGCATCCCGGAGCGCACCCACGAAGCCGACCTTCGAGCGGCCGTCGGTCGCGAGGTCCTCGACCAGGAGGGTCCGCCAGCCTTCCTTGACCGCACCCTCGATCCGAGCGTTGCGGCCGAAGCCCTTGGGCTGCTTGCGGACATATTGCATCGGCACCATGAGCCGCTCGGCGAGCCAGGCGGCGTAGGGGATCCCGGCGGTCTCGCCACCGGCCACCGCGTCGATCTGCTCGTGACCGATCGCGTGCAGAACCGTCTTTTCGGCGAAATCGAGGAGCGTGCGGCGCAGCCGCGGGTAGGAGATGAGCTTCCTCACGTCGATGTAGACCGGGCTCGCCCAGCCCGAGGTGAACATGAAGGGTGGGTCGGCTCGGAAGGCGACGGCATCGACCTCCCAGAGCATGCGGGCCACGGTCGAGGCGATGAAGGAACGGTCGAACGCGGTCATGGTCGCCACCTCGTTCCGCCCGTGCTAGCGGCTCGCCGCACCCCGCGGAAGGGTGCCCGCCGCCGCACCGGGAAGCCGCCTTGGACGCCGCCCTCGCCAACCTGCTCTCGCCGCCGGTCCTCTGCTTCTTGCTCGGGTTGCTCGCCGGGGTCGTCCGCTCCGACCTCGAGGTCCCGGAGGCCGTGGCGCGCTCGCTCGCGCTCTACCTGATCTTCTCGATCGGCTTCAAAGGCGGCGTCGAGCTCGCCGCCAACGGCGACCTTCGGCCCCTGCTCGCCCCGCTCCTGGTCGCGGCCGGGCTGAGCCTCTTCCTGCCGCTGCCGGCTTTCGGCCTGTTGCGGCTCTTGACCCGGGTGAGCCGGGTCGATGCCGGGGCGATCGCCGCGCATTACGGTTCGGTCAGCATCGTGACCTACGTCGCCGCCACGAGTTTTCTTTCGAGCCGTGGCATCCCCTTCGAAGGCTTCTTGGCCGCGGTGGTCGCGGTCATGGAGACACCGGCGATTCTTACGGGCCTCCTACTCGCCCGCGCCGGTGAGACCGCCGGCCTCGACGCCCGCCGACGACGCGAGCTCGTCCACGAGATGCTGGCCAACGGCTCGGTCGTTCTGCTGCTCGGCAGCTTCGCGATCGGGATGCTCACCGGGTCCGACGGCATGCGGCGTCTCGAGCCCGTGGTCGCCTCCGGTTTCCAGGGCGTGCTCTGCTTCTTCCTGCTCGACATGGGCCTGTTGGTCGCCCGCCGGTTCGCGGGGTTCGCGACCATGGGGGCCGGGCTCCTGGCTTTCGGTGTGCTTATGCCACTCCTCGGCGCGAGCGCCGGTCTCGCGGCCGGCTGGTTCCTCGGCCTCTCGGTTGGCGGGACCGCGCTGTTCGCCACGCTGGCCGCCTCGGCCTCCTACATCGCCGTGCCGGCGGCGATGCGGCTCGCCTTGCCGCGCGCCAATCCTTCCCTCTCGCTTTCACTCGCCCTCGGTATCACCTTCCCCTTCAACCTCGTCGTCGGCATCCCGCTGTACGTGGCGGCGGGCGGTCGACTGGTCGGCTGAGGGGAGGCTCCCTTGCAGACCTACAAGCGCAAGCGGCTCGAGATCGTGGTCGAGAAGCGTCGTGCGCCCGCGGTGCTCGATCTCTTGGACCGGGAGCCCGGGATCACCGGCTGGACCATGCTCCCGTGCATCGGCGGCCGTGGTCACACGGGCACACGGCTCCCGGAAGGAGCGACCGACGCGCTCGACACGGTCCTGATCCTGGTCGTGACCAGCGAGGAGGTCGCGCACCGAACCATGGCGGCGGTCCTTGAGCTCTTGGAGGAGTTCGTGGGCGTGGTACTCATGAGTGACGTGGAGGTCGCCCGGCCCGCTCATTTCTGAGCCGGCTCGACCTCGGCGACCGCCTCGTCGCGGGCGAGCCGCTCGAAGGCCCGGACGAGCTCGTAACAGAGCACGATCCGCCGCTCGGCCGGCATCCAGCGAGCGTTCTCCTCGCCGCAGCTCGTCACGCGCAAGGTGAGGGTCCGCGGCAGCACGAAGGTCGAGACGATCTCGGCTGCGGCCGCCTCGAGCACGCCCGCGCCGCGCAGCCGATCGCGGAGCGGCCGGAAGGCCGGGACGTCGTCGTAGACGACCCGGACCGTGCCACCGCGCGCCCGCCGCCGCTTGGCCCGGCCGTGCGGCTCGAGGAGCGCGGTCCAGTTGGCGAGAACGCGATCGTACTCCTCGATACAGCGGTCGATGTCGGCGGCCTCGAAGCCCAGCTCTTCGGCGAGGTCGCCGAAGCTGCTCGGATCGCTGCCGATCAGAAGGCAGGCGAGCCGGGCGAAGCGCTGCTCGTCGACCCCGTTCATCACCCAATAGACCGGCTCCTCGGGCTCGCCGCGCCGGTCGGCGGCCATCGCCCAGCCCTCGGCGGCGGCGCGCACGAGTTCGTCACGCGAGGGATCCGGCTCGGTCGGCAACAGGAGCAGGAGGGTCAGTTCGTCGACCGCCTCGAAGGCGAGCCCGGGCGGGTCGAGGTCGAGCTCGGCGATCAACGCGCGCGCGAGCTCGGTCATGAAGGTCGCGAGCGTGTTGCCGAGCACGAAGGTCTCGACCGCTGCCTCGTCCTCATCCTCCGCGGGCTCGATCTCGGGCGCCTCGAGCGCCGCCGGAAGCGGGGCGGCCGGAGCCGCCACCCCGGACGGCACCGTCGCCGAAGCGAGCGTCAGGAGGAGCACCCCCCGCAGGATCGCGGTGGAAGCGGCGATCATCGGTCCCAGCTCGGCCGGCTCCGCGGGTCGCGTTCGTCGCGGTCGCCGCCGCCTATGTGGCGATCGCCGGGCGGCCGACAACGGCTTCCCGCTGCGCTGCAACGAAGATCCCGCGGGCGGCGCGCACCAGCACCACCAGCCGGGCGATCTCGGCGAACGAGCGGGCGAGCGCGCAGCCGATCGTCGAGCCGGCCAGGAGCGACGGGCCGAGCGCCGCGGCGAAGGCTGCTGCCATCGCGAGATTGGCGAGGAGCAGCGGACGCTGACCACGGGCCCCGGCGAGCGCGCCTTGCAGTACCGCACTCGGGTGCTGGAGCAGAAGCCACGGCAGGAGCGCCGAGAAGATCGGCTCGGTCTCGGCGAAGGCCGGGCCGAAGAGGCGGGGCACCAGTGGTGGTCCGAGGAACGCCGCCGCGAGGGCCAGACCGAGGCCGAGACCGGTCGCGATCCGCAGCTGACGGCCGAGTTCGGCGCGCGCGGCCGGCAGGTCGCTGCGTATGGCCCCGATCCGTGCGGTGGCCGCTTGGTTGGCGGCGTTGGCGAAGACGAGCCCGGCCACGACGAGCGACGTAGCGAGGTAATAGGCACCTGCGCGTTCGGCCCCGAGCACGAGGCCCACGAGGAAGAGGTCGGCGGCGAGGAGACCCTGGTTGCCGAGTGTCACCAGGGCGAGCGGGAGGCCGAGACGGAGCATCCGCACGGCCGTGAGAGGCGGAGCCGAGCCGTCGGGACCGCGGGCCGCAGGCAGGAGCGGCCAGGAGGCCAGTGCGGCGAGCGCCCAGGCGAGCGCGAAGAGCGCGGCCAGCTGGTCGAGCTCCAAAGGCGCGCCGGCGCACGCGAGCAACAGGCACCAGGCGGTCGGGCGGACGAGGAGGAGGGCGCCCGCGAGGACCGGTCGGTCGTCGACCAGCGCGAGCCAGTCGAGCTGGAGGGCGATCGCGACGAGGCTCGTGAGGACGAGTGCGAGGGCCGGCAGGGTCTCGGGGGCGAGCCGGGACGCGGCGGCCAAAAGGGCGCCCGAGACCGCGCCCGCGAGCAGGAGCCTCGTGCCGACATAGACCGGTAGGAGGCGGCGGGGCCCGCCCGCGGTCGAAGCCCCTTCGGCCGTGACGACCGAGCGGAGCCCGCATTCGGCGAGGTGCAGCGCCCAGCCCTGGACCGCGAGGAGCATCGACCACTGGCCGAGCACCGAGGGACCGGCGGCAGGGGCGAGCTGGAGCATCGCGAGGAGCCCGAGCACGGCGCCCAGCGCGCGGGCTCCGCCCAGAGCGGCGAGCCGGAAGAGCCCGCGGCGGGCCTCCGTCGGGAGCCGTCTCAAGCGCTCGCGAGCCGGCGGTAGAGGCCGAGGAGCCGGTCCATGATCGCGGCCTCGTCGAGGCCTGCGGGCTCCGCGCAGCGGCAGCGGCCGCTCGCGACGAGCGCACTCGCCGCGCGGACCGCCTCGGCGAGCTGGCCCGCCTCGGCCGGCCGGACGAAGCCCGTGAGCCCCTCTTCGAGCCAATGGGCGACGTCGCCCACGTCGGTCGTCACGACCGGCCGGCAGGCGCTGAGCGCTTCTTTGACCACGGTCGGCGAAGCCTCGTAGCGGCTCGTGACGAGCAGGATCCCGTGCGCCGCCAGGAGTTGCGGGACCCGGTCGTGCGGCTGGCGGCCGAGCCAACGGATCCGCTCGCGCGCCGGGCTCGTGGCGATCCGCCGGACCAGCGCGCGGGCATCCTCACCGTCGCCGGCGATCGTCAGGGTGTAGTCGCCGCCTTCGGCGACGAGACGCTCGAGCACCGAGACGGCGAGCGGCACGTTCTTCTGGTGGCTGATGCGGCCCAAGAACAAGAGACGGGTGGCGAGCTCGGGAGCCGGCGGGCCGACCGTCCCCTCGGCGAACAGACGCGCGTCGAAGCCGGCCGGGATCACCGCCGCGCGCTCGAAGGGGCCCGGCTCGACTTCGCGGGCGAGCACCTGCCGGTCGCGGTCACTCACGCAGACGATCGCATCGGCGCGTCGCACCACCCGTCGCTCGAACAGCAGCATGAGCGCGCGGAAGGGCCGCGCCAGTCGCCCGAACTTGCCTTCGAGAACCCGGCCCGTGACATTGTGGTAGCTTACGACCACCCGGCCACGGCGTGGCGCCAGGAGGAGCTTGGGCCAAGCCGCGTAGTTGCGGTGGAAATGGAGCACGTCGCTCGGTCCGAGCCGGTGCCGGTTCCGCCAGAACCAGAGCCAGAGCCCGAGCCAGAACCGGAGGAAGTTGGAGCCGTCGGCAACGTAGGTCACGCGCGGATCGGTTCGCTCACGCTGCAGACGGCAGCCGACCAGGCGGAACGGTTCGCCGGAGCGGTCGAGGGCGCGGAACAGGCCACGGAAATGCTCGGCCCCGCCGCCCAGGTCCTGGGCCAAGGGGTCGTTGTTGTAGAAGACGTAGATCATGGCCTTCTCGCGAGCTCGGCGCGGCCGCCCGCCACCGCCTCGAGCACGGCTTCGACGGTCGCTTCGATCGGCCCGTCGTTGTCGATCAGCGGCAGGTCGAGGCGGGCGGCGAGCCGCTGGTAGAGGGCCCGGCGACGCGCGAAGTTGCAATCGGCCACGGCATCCGGTCGCTGGGCGGCGATCAGAGCCGGGCTGCGTTGCACCACCACCGCCGCCGCGGGCCGCGGCAGGAGCGCCAGGATCCGTGGGCCGAGACGGTCGAGCACGAGCTCGTCGAGCCCGGTGTCGACGCAGAGATCGACGAGCGTGTCGAGCGGACAGCGGTCGGCCAGAATCAACGCCGGCCCGCGGAACCGACAGAGCGTGTCGAGCGCGAGGTCGACGGCCTGGAGTGCCAGGAACGGTCGCGCCCAGAGGGTGCCGCGAAACTCGTGGTAACCGATCGTGAAGCCGGGATGGCGCTCCTTGCGGTTGTGGCCGGTGAGCCGGGCCGCGGCCAGGAGGGGCTTCGAGAGATAGTTGCGGAAGCGGCTCCAGACGTGGCGGGTGGCGATCCCCTCGGCGGCGAGCCGGCTGGCGAGCCGCTCGACCAGAAGGGTCTTACCGGCACCGTCGACGCCGCAGATCGCCAGGAGCCGGTGCCGGGCGAGCGGGTGCGGGGTGGCCGAGAGCACATCGACTGCCCGTTCCCAAGAGGTCCAGCTCGCCGGGTCGGGGGACGGGCTCGGCGGCCGGCGCAGGGCATGCAGGAGGGCGTGCGGCAGATCTTCGGGACGGGCGACCACGATCCCGCCGAGGGCCGCGGCGTATTCGCTCACGCCGGGCGCCTCGAGGACCACCACCGGTCGGCCGGAGAGGGCCGCCTCGATCACGACGAGCGGTACTTCGGAAACCGGGGCGCGGAAGGGCAGGAGGAAAGCGTGGCAGCGGGCGAGCCGGTCGCGCAGCTCCTCGGGCGCGAGCAGGCGCGTTTCGAGGTCGATGCGATCGCGCTCGGGGCTCGAGGCGACGCGGCGTTCCAGCCAGGCGAGCGCCCGGGGCCCGCCATCGGGACGGATCAAGAGCTCGAGGCGCGCGTCGAGGCCGAGAGCTGTCGCCCGCTCGAAGGCCTCGATTGCCAGATCGACGCCGCGCAGCGCCAAAGCCGGGCCGAGATAGGCGACCCGCGTCCGGCCCGGCGGCGGCGGGAGCCCGGTGCACAGCGCAGAGTCGACTTGCGGCCGCAAGAGCCGGCCGCGCGGCAGGCCGAGTGCGGTGTATCGACTGCGCGCGGTCTCGCTCAGATAGAGCAGCTCGTCCGCGCCCGAGCGGGCGAAGCCGCGACGCAGCAGGAAGCCGGGCAGGAGCGCGTTGACGGCCGGCAACGCGGCGACCGCCCGCTCGCGCCAGAGCGCGGCTGGGCCGACCGCGAGCAATTCGCGCAATCGCGCGCGCGGGCTCGCGAGCAGGATCGTCACGGCCGCCTGGAGCCCGAGCGGTCGCACACGGGCGAGCCCGAGGGCACCGCTCACCAGGAACACCCGCTCGAAACCGCCAGCGGCGACGGTCCTGCGCAGCGCGTCGCTCGCTCGCCCGGCCACGAGCAGCGCGGGCACGGTCAGGACCGCGAGCTGCGGCTCTTCGGGCGGGTCGCGCGCGTCGGTGACGAGCGTCACGTGGTGGCCCAGGGCGGCCAGGCCGCGGGCGATTCCGAGGGCGACGTGCCAGGGCTGGCGCCGCACACGGTCGCGCTCGAGGCCGAAGCAGACGACCGCGAACCGGCGTGCCGGCGCGCCGGCCGGCGTCGAGGAGGGGGCGGGGCGGGCGACAGGACGACTCATGCCGCCCGTCTCGCGCAATCGCGGTAGAGCGCGGCGAGCTCCCCCGCGATCCGTTCCCAATCGAAGCGCGCGCGTACGAGGGCCTGCGCCCGCCTCGCGCGGGCCGCGGCGGCCACGGGATCGGCGAGCGCTGCTTCGAGCCCCGCGGCGAGCGCCTCGGCCGTGCGCTCGACCACGAGGAGCGGCGGATCCTCGCCGAGTTCGGCCACGAGCCCCGTGCGGGTGGTGACCACCGGTGTCCCGGCCGCCATCGCCTCGAGCAGGGTCAAGGGCCCGCTCTCGTAATCCGCCGGGTTGACCGCAACGGCGGCGCGGGCGAGGTGGGCGCGCACGCCCTCGCGGTCGGTGAAGCCCGCGAATTCCAGCCGCTCGGCGATGCCGAGGGTTCGGGCTCGGGTCAGGAGCTCGCGCTGGAGCGGGCCTTCGCCCACGAGCACGAGGCGACGGGCGAGCCGCTCGGGTAACCGGGCGAAGGCTTCGAGCAGCCGGGGCAGACCCTTCCGCCAGCCGAGCCGGCCCACATAGAGGACGTCGCGCTCGCGCGGCCCCGCATGTGCGGCCGCGAAGAAACCCACATCGACCCCGTTGGAGAGGACGAGAGGGGTGCGGCCGCGCAGGCGGTAGAGGGCTGCGAGCTCTTCGCGGACACCCGCCGAGACGACGATGACCCGATCCGCCCGATCGAGCCAACGCTGTTCGAGGAGGCTGCTGAAGAGCCGCGCGTAGGCCTTGAGGGCGAGCGGCTCGACGCCTTGCTCGGGTATCGCCGCGCTGTCGGCGAGCATCGGGCTGTGAACGGTCAGCACCACGGGCAGGTTGGTCCGCAAGGGGGGCACGAGCGGCAGGTGGACGTGGAGGAGCTCGGCGCCGTCGGCGCCCCGGGCGAGCCAGCGCTCGAGGGTGCGCCGGGCTCGCGCGTGAGCGAGCGGGGGTGGCCCCGACCAGGCGACCAGCCGAGCCGGCAAGCCTTCGACCGTGTTCGGGCCGGGTGGAACCCCGGGTGGCGCCCGGCCGATCAGCAAGGGCTCGACCCCGCGCGCCGGCAGACGGCGGGCGACTTCGACCAAATGGCGGCCGATCCCCTCGCGCGGAGGCAGGAGATTGTTGGTCAACAGGGCCACCCGCACGGGAACGCTTCCTCAGAGGCCGGCCGCGGCGCGCACGATGCCGGGTGCCGGACCAATCCAGAAAAAATCCTGCCCGGACAAATGGCGGGCGAGATTCGCTGGCAGATGCGCGGCGAGCCGGCCGGCGCGGTAGCCCACGAGGCGCACGGCCGTGTCGAGCAACGCCCACGGTAGGAGATGCGGTGCTTCGGCGAGCACGGTACGGACGAGGCTGCGGGCGTAAGCGAGGCCACGTGCCTCGTCGGTGCCATGGGCCAAGAGGAGGTGTCGCCAGGTCTCGCGCGTCCAGCCCACGTCGAATTGGCGGCGGAAACTGTCGAGGAGGCGTGTCGGGTGGCTGTGCTCGACCACCGCCTCGGCCACGTAAGCGATCCGACCGCCGGCCTCGAGCAGCTCGCAGACCGCGATCGTCTCCTCGCTCACGAGCGTGGGCTTGAAGCCGCCGATCCGGTCGAGCGCTTGGTTCGACCAGGCAGCGCAGGCGTTCGAGCAGAAATGCACGGCACTGCCGAGCCGTGCCGCGTCCTCCTTGCTGCGAAGGTCCGAGCGCTCGGGGTAGCAGAAGGCGCGGCCGAAGCGGGCCAAGAGGTCGGCATCGTCGGCTGCGACCTGGCGAGCGTAGGCGACCTCCGCGTGACCGGTGGCGATCGGTTCGACCAGAAGTTCGAGGAACGCGGGGGAGCGGGCGAAACAATCGGGCGTGAGCATTACGACGATGTCGGTCGCGAGCTTGCGGCGTGCCGCCTCGCGCGTGAGACCGTGGTTGAAGCTCCGCCGCGGCACCACCCAGGTGCGGGCCCCGAGCTCTCGGGCGAGCTCGACCGTTCCGTCGTTCGAGGAGGAATTGACCACCAACACCTCGGGGCGGAGGGGCGAGGCCAACACCGGGGCCAAGCAACGCTCGAGCATCGCTCGCGCGCGATAGGTGATCACCACCACGCCGACCGTAGGCGAACGCTGACGCGCGCGGGTCCTGGCCATGGCTCACCTCCCTCGTCCCGTTCGTGCGGGCGCGACCGAAGGCCGACCGTGCGAACCGGATAGTAGCGTCCAGGGGTAATATTTCAACCATTAATAGAGAACGCCACCGACTGATCGCGCCGCTCCGGGTCGAGGCCACGGGCGAGCGCGTCCCAGAACCGTCCCTCGTCCCAGTTCGGCGCCAGCCCACGCAAGGGGTCGACACCGGTCCGCTCCGGGGGCTCGTCGGTCGGCTCGGGCGGATCGGCGAGGCGGACCGCGCAGGCGAGGCCGGTGCGGGGCGCGATCGCGGCCGCGAGCCGGTAGGCGAAAGCGCCGACGGACTCGGGCCAGAAGCTCGGGGTGAGACGGACCGGGCGGCCTTCCTCGACGAGGGCGCGCGCCGCTCCCGCATAGGCCGCCGCGAGTGCGTCCACCGGGAGGAAGTCGCGCACGAGCTGCGGCCTTCGGATCCGCGCCGGCTCGCCACGGCACCAGCCGGCCAAAAGCTCGGGGACCAACCCCGGCTTGTCGAGTGGACCCACGGGGTGGGCGACCGTGAACTTGCCGAGCAGGAGGCCGCGGCGCTCCACCTCGAAGCGGATCGTGTGCCAGATGAGGGTCTTGGCGAGGCCGTAGGGGTTGAAGGCACGCAGCGGGGCAGGACCTCGGCCTTCGTCGGCCTCGAAGATCGAGCCGGTGACCAACACCGCCCGGCCGCCGGCTGCGGCGAAGCGGTCGAGCAGCGGGCCGAGCCCGGCCGTGGTGGCGGTGAGGGCGCCCGTGACGTCGAAGTCGGCACTGCGGTGATCGCCGACCTCCGCGCCGTGCAGGCAGAGCAGGTCGAACCGCTCGCGCATGAGGAGGGTTGCCGTTTCGGGGCTCGCGAGGGCCGGCAGCCGGACGAGCCGAACGCCGCGCTCGAGCCGGGCGAGCCTTCGGCGGGCGAGCGCCGGATAGGCCCCGAGGGGCCGACGGTGCACGCCGGTGACGGCGAAGCCGCGGGCTGCGAGCGCCGAGGCGAACCAGGTGCCGGTGAAGGAGGAGGCGCCGGTGAGGAGCGCGCGCATCGCGGCCTCAAGCCGCCAGGTGGAAAGTCGGGGTGAAATCGGGGTGGGCGCGATCGCGGGCGCTCACGACCCTGGGCTCGAACGGCCAGGCAATCGCGAAGGTGGGGTCGTTCCAGCGGACGCCCCGCTCGCGGGCGGGATCGTGAGCCGCCGAGACGAAGTAGAGGACGAGGCTGTCCGGTTCGAGCGTCAAGAAGCCGTGCGCGCAGCCCGGCGGCACGAGCATGGCGCGGTGGTTCTCGGCCGAGAGTTCGGCCGCGGTCCAGCGGCCGAAGCTCGGCGAGCCCGGGCGCAGATCGAGCACGCAGTCCCAGATCGCCCCCGTGAGGCACATCACGAGCTTGGTCTCGGCGGAGGGCGGCAATTGGTAATGCATCCCCCGCAGCGTGCCGCGTGCCCGGCTACGCGACAGGTTGGCCTGGACGACCGGCAGATCGACGTCGAGCTCGCTGAGCGTCGCACGACAGAAGGCGCGCGCGAAGAAGCCCCGCTCGTCGTAGCGCGGTGCCAGCTGCAGAAGCCGCACGCCCGCGAGTGGCTCGGCGAGCCCGTGCATCACGCCGCTCCCGGGCCCTGCCAGGGGGGCGCACCCGATTCACACAGAGCGTGCAGGAAACTGCGGTCTTTGAGCGTGTCGACGCAGGACCAGAAGCCCTTGTGGCGGAACGGGCGAAGTTGCCGCTCGGCGGCCAGCCGGCGCAAGGGAGCGCCCTCGAGCACGCAATCTTGGTCGGTCGAGAGATAGTCGAGGAAACGGCGTCGGAAGAAGAAGAACCCGCCGCTCACCCAGGTGTGCGCGAGCATCGGCTTCTCGACGAAGCCCGCTACTTCGTCATCCTCGTCGAGTTCGAGGTGGCCGAACTGGGAGACCGGGTTGATCGCGAGGACGGTGCCGATCCGGTCGTGCGCGAGGTGGAATTCGAGCTCGGCGCGCAGGTCGACGTCGGCGAGGCCGTCGCCGTAGGTGACCGCGAAATGCTCGGCATCGCCCAAGTAGCGCGCGGCGGCCCGGGCGATCCGCGCCCCGGTCATCGCATCCGCCCCGGTGTGCGCAACGGTGACCTGCCAATCCGGCCGCGGCCCGCTCTGGTGGAAGGTGATCTCGCCGGTCCGGGTGTCGATCGTGAAGTCTTCGGTCATCGCCCGGAAATATTGGAAGAAGGTCGCGATCACTTCCGCCCGCCAGCCGGCGCAGAGGACGAAGCGCCGGAAGCCGGCCCGTGCGTAGCTCTCCATGATGTGCAACAGGATCGGCCGGTCACCGATCTCGACCATCGGCTTCGGCCGGCGGGCGCCGACCTCGCCGAGACGGGTGCCGCGACCGCCGCACAGGACGAACACGGGTACCTCAGCCGGGCGCGGATGCAACATGGCGAACCTCCAGCTCGAGTTCCGCCGGGGCCGAGAAGGGACGGGGTTCGCGCCCGCCGAGCCGGGCGCCGTAGCGCCGGATCTGGTCGAGGAGCCAAGTGGCTCGCCCCGTCTCGAGTAAGTGTCGGTAGCCGTCGACGGTCCATTCGACCGCCTCGGCGGTGGGGAGCAGCGGCCGCCAGCCGAGGCGCTTCTTGGCGCGCTCGATCGACAGCCGCTGCAAGGGAGCTTCCGTGACCGGCGGCTGGGCTTCGATCTGCCAGGGGCCGGCGCCGAGCCGCCGCGACACCGCTGCCGCGATCTCCGCCACCGTCCACTCGCCACCCGGCTCGGGGCCGAAGTTCCAGGCGCCGGCGAAGCGCACCGGGTCGGCCCAGAGGGCTCGGGCGAGGCAGAGATAGCCCGCGAGGGCGTCGAGCACGTGCTGCCAGGGCCGGATCGCCCCGGGCCGGCGCAGAACGGGCGTCCGGGCGGCGGCGAAGGCGCGGACCAGATCGGGGACGAGCCGATGCGCCGACCAATCGCCGCCGCCGATCACGTTACCGGCGCGTGCCGTGGCGATGCCGTTGCCGGAGCGGGGCGGCAGGTAGGTCGTCCGCCAAGCGTGCGTGACGATCTCGGCGCAGGCCTTGCTGGCCGCGTAGGGCTCGTCGCCGCCCAAAGGATCGGCTTCGCGGCAGGCCTGGTGCGGCTCGCGATAGCATTTATCGCTCGTGACGATCACCACGGCCCGCACACCGGGTGTGACGCGGACCGCCTCGAGCAAATTGACCGTGCCGAAGAGGTTCGTCTCGAGCGTGCCGAGTGGATCGCGGTGCGCCTCGAGGACGATCGGCTGGCCGGCCAGGTGGAAGACGATCTCGGGCCGGACGGCGGTCAAAGCCTCGGCGAGTGCGGCCCGATCGCGAACATCGCCCTCGATCGCAAGCGAGCTGCCTTCGAGGCCGGCGAGCTCGAGCAGCGTGGGGGTGACGCGGGGGGGATGCCCGAAACCCGTGACCTGCGCGCCGAGCTCGGCGAGCCACGCCCGGAGCCAGGTACCCTTGAACCCGGCGTGGCCGGTGATCAACACCCGACGACCCCGCCAGAACCCCGGATCCAGCTGCATCGCGCCTCCGTCCCCCGCCGCGGGGGCGTGCGGCGCCATCCCTAGCGGGTTTCTACTATAGCGTTAGTGACATTTCACATACTTTCCGAAAACGCGATGAGCAAGCGGGCCCGACCCGTGCTCGCCCCGGGGGTGCGGCCGGTGAACGGGTCGTGCGGTTCAGCGCGGTGGCAGGGAGAGGAGGAACTCGACGATCGCCTCGCGATCGGCTTCGGGGAGCTTTGCCGTGCCGTTCCGGACGACCTTGGCCATGTCGCCGCCGACGAAATCGCCGTCCGGCTTGATCCCGATCAACAGCAGACCGCGCAGGTCGCCGGCGGTCCACCGTCCGATGCCCTTGTCGGGATCGCGCGTGATGTTGGGGATCACTTCTTTGCCGAGCCGGCCGCCGGCGAAGGCGCGGCTCTGATCGAGTGCGCCGTACCAGGTGCGCGGCGTGTGGCACTCGCTACAGTGGCCCGGTCCCAGAACGAGGTAGGCGCCCCGGTTCCAGGCCTCGCTCTTGGTCGGATCGGGCCGGAACGGTGCCGGGTCGTGGAACAACCATTGCCAGAGCTCGAGCCCCCAACGGATGTTGTAGGGGAAGCCGAGTTCGTGCGGGCGGTTCGGTCGGCGGACCGGGGGGATCGTGTCGAGATAGGCCTTGAGCGCCCGGAGGTCCGCGTCGCTCATCTTGGCGTAAGAAGTGTAAGGAAAGGCCGGGTAATAGGGTTCACCGCGCGGCGAGCGACCGTCGCGCATCGCGCGAAGGAAGTCGGCCTCGCTCCAGCCGCCGATCCCGGTTTGCGGGTCGGGCGTGATGTTCGGCGCGAAGAAGGTCCCGAAGGGTGTCACCAGCGGGTCGCCGCCGGCGAGCAGCGGTCCGTCCTTGGCGGTGTGGCAGTTCGTGCAGCCGCCGATGTGGAAGAGCAGCTCCCCCCGGGCCAGCTCCTCGGGGGAGGCGGCCGCCGCCGCCCCGCTCCCGAGGACGAGCCCGAGGACGAGCCCGAACGTGGCGTCGCGGAACCGACGGCTCAATTCTGCGGCCGGCGGTAGGGCTGGTGGCAGCCGCCGCAGCCCTCCTGGCCGAGCTTGCCGAAGGCCTGGGCGGTTGCGCCCTGGTCTCCGCTCTTGGCCGCCACCACGAGGGCCTGGGCGAGCCCTTGGGCATTTTTGGCCTTGACTTCGAAGTCGGCGAAGTTGAGCCAGATCTCGGGAAGCGCTCGGGTCTCGCCCTTGTCGCTGCCTTCCGGGAACCAGGAGGGGATCTGCGGAATCTTGCCCGCGAGGTACTCGGCGTGGGCGGCCACGTCGGCAAGGGTGCCGCCCTTCTTGTCGATCACCGTGTCCTTGATGGCGCCCATCCGCTTGCCGAACTCCTTGAACTCGGCCTGGCGCGCCTTGATCACGTCCTGCGCCGAGGCGGCGCCGACGATCACCAAGGCACCGAGCATGGCGCCGAATCCGAAGAACCGCTTGCCCATGATCTCCGTCCTCCCTCGAGCCGTCCCCGGCGATCCGGCCATCCCGGCGCGGATCGGCCGCGGCCGGATCGTAATACGACCATGGCGGCGATCCGATGATGCTGGAAAGCGCCGCGCACGATACACAGCGTTTCCCGACCGGCAACGATTTGCGCTGGAGCGCACCGGGAGAAAGCGTGGAGGGTCGGGCCTTGCTCCGCCGCCCGGGAGGTGTCGAACATCGGAGCGGCTCGCGCGCCGCCCGGCCGGCACGTGGCCGATCGGCCGGGAGGAAGGCCCCGATGCGGATCCGCGCCATCCTGTTCGACAAGGACGGCACGCTCGTCGATCTGCGGGCCACGTGGGTGCCACGCTACCGAGCGGCGGCGCAGGCACTCGCCCGCGCCGCCGGGCATGACGAGAGCTTCGCGCTCGAACTCCTACGGCGGCTCGGGTGGGATCCACACGCCGGGACGCTCGCCGCCGACAGCCCGCTCCTTTGGGCGACCAACCGGGCGATCGCCGAGCGTTGGGCGGCCGAGCCCGAGATCGCGGGCCTCGCCGGGTCGGGGTTCGATCCGCTGGCGCTGACCCTGGCCGAACTCGAGGACGAGGACCGGTATCCCCCGCAGCCGCTCGGCGACGTGGAGGGTCTGCTCGCCCGGCTCGCCACCCGCGGCTTGCGGCTCGGCCTCGCGACGATGGACAGCGAGGCAGCGGCTCGGCGCACCGCCGAGCGGCTCGGGATCGCCCGCCACCTGGCGTTCGTCGCAGGGTTCGACTCCGGCCACGGCACGAAGCCCGGACCGGGCATGGCGCTCGCCTTCTGCGCCACGGTCGGCGTGCGCCCGACGGAGGTGGCCCTGGTCGGCGACAGCCCGGCGGACCTCGCGATGGCGCGGGCGGCGGGCTGCGGCCTGGCAGTCGGCGTGGGCTCCGGCGCCGGAGCGACAGCGGCACTGACCCCCCTCGCCGACCGACTGGTCGCGAGCGTGCACGAACTCGAGGCCTTGCTCGATTCGCTGGGCTCCGGGTGAGCCCGTCCCGCCGCCGACTCAGCCGGCTGGCTCGTGTTCGCGCAGCCGCGGGATGAGCTCGGCGAAGTTGCAGGGCCGGTGACGGATGTCGAGCTGGAAGGCGAGGATCTCGTCCCAGCCGTCCTTGCAGGCGCCGGGCGAGCCCGGCAGGCAGAAGATGTAGGTGCCCTTGGCGACACCCGCGTCGGCGCGGCTCTGCAGGCAGGAGGTGCCGATCTTCGCGTAGGAAAGCATTCGGAACAGCTCGCCGAAGCCCGGGATGCGCTTCTCGACGACCCGCTCGAGCGCCTCCGGGGTCACGTCACGGCCGGTCACCCCCGTGCCGCCCGTACTGATAATCACCTCGACACCGGGATCCTCGATCCAGGCGCGGAACCGCGCGGCGATGAGCTCGACATCGTCCTTGACGATCGCCCGATCGACGAGCTCGTGGCCGGCCGCGCGGATCCGCTCGGCCAGGAGATCGCCCGACCGGTCGGTCGCCGCATCGCGGCTGTCGGAAACGGTCAACAGCGCGATCTTGAGCGGGCGGAAGGGGATGGTCTCGTCAATTCTTCCGGGCACGCGCGGGCTCCGCGGGATCCAGCCTCCGGAGTTCGGGCCAGCGGTTCTCGGCCAAAGCCAAGAGCTCGACGTTTTCCTGGCCGAGCCGGGCCCGGTACACCCAGAGGTTGGTCAGCACCTTCTTGATGTAGGCGCGAGTCTCGCTCAAGGGAACGCTCTCGATGAACAGCAAGGGATCGTCGCGGGTCCCTTTGAGTTCCCGCTCGAGCCAGGCCGCGACCCGGTTGGGGCCGGCATTGTAGGCGGCCACGACGTGGATCAGGCTCTTGCCGAGCTGGCGGTTCTGGCTCAGCTGGATCAGCTTGTGTTGGCCGAGCTCGATGTTGACGTCGGGGTCGAGCAGAGCGCCTTTGCCCGCATAAGCGATCTGCGCTCGCCGGGCGACCTCGACCGCCGTTTCGGGCATGACCTGCATGACGCCCAGAGCACCGCGCGGGCTCCGGGCGTCGACATCGAAGCCGCTTTCGGCGCGGATCACCGCGTAAACCAGCGCCCGGTCGACCCGAAACCCGCGCGGTGGGCTCCAGCGCGGCACGGGATAGAGCGACCCGTCGTGGCGGCGGCCGTCCAACAGGCGCATGCGCTGGGCGACCTTGAGCTGGGCGCCGGGCAGGCCGGTGGCCTCGGCGAGCGCGATGAGCGCATGGCCGAGCTCGAGCCGCGCCTTGTCGGCGAGCAACAGGATCTCCGCTTCGGCGAGCCGCGGCTGGCCCACCTGGGCGAGCGCCAAGGCCCGACGCGAGCCCGGATAGCGGACCAGGAGGTCGACCATCTCGGCCCGCAGACTGGGCTCGTCCCACTCCCAGCTCATCGGCAGGCCGAGCACGGTCTGCGCGAGGAGGCCGTAGAAGTCGCGGCTCGAGCGGGCGGCGAGCCGGAGATAGCGGCCGACCTGCTGCGGCCGACCCGCCGCCAGATGGGCACGGGCGGCCCAGAACGCGGCGGTGGCGACCTCCTCGCCGTCCGCTCCCTCGCGGTTGGCGAGGCTGCCCAAGAGGTCGGCGGCCCGATCGAAGTCGCGCTTGCGCCAAGCCGAGAGCGCTTCCTCGAGCTGCCGGCGCGGCGGTCCTCCGGAGTCCGCCCGGGGTGGCTCGTCGAGGGCTGCCGCCATCACTCGCGGATCGGGCGGCAGGCGGCTGCCTTCCGGCCGCTTGGCGAGGGCCAGCCGATGGATCCGGGGGGCTTGCGGCAGGTCCCCGTACCGCTCGAGCCAAGCCACCAGCTCCTCGTAGCTCGCCACGTAGAACCGCCCGAGATAGCGTTCGGCCAGGACGTGGCCCATCAAGATCCGACTGCCGAGCTGGGCGAGGCGAGCGTCCGCCTCGGCCGTTCGACCCTTGGCCTGAAGGGCGAAGGCGTCGCGGTAGCGGGCGATGTCGTCGTAGCCGAGCGGGCTCGGGACGACCCAACCGGGGGTCGCGCCGTCGCGCGGCTGCAGCCGAGCCGTTTGGATGGGGACCGGTTCGGCGCGCGCGAGCCCGCTCGAGGCGAGGCCGCAAAGGCCGAAGGCGAGAGCCAAGCCCGCGCGACTGCGGGTGGCTCGGAGTGTGGGGCCGAGTATCGTCAAGCCGGGATGCCTCTTGTCGTTGTCGGGACGCTCAAGACGCGTGCTCGGCGGTAGCACCTCCTCTGGGCAGGAAACGCGGCGGGCCGGTCTCGATCCCGAGCCGGCGCAGCTCCTCGGAAAGCTGCAAGAGATCGCGCCAGGCGAGCTTCTTCTGCATCGGCTGGCGCAGCAGATAGGCCGGGTGGAAGATCACGAAGGCGGGAATGGGCGGCCGCCCGCCGCCCGGCTCGTAGCGGAAACGGCGGCCGCGCAGGCGCGTGACACCGTCGCTCGCGCCCAACAGCGCTTTGGCCGCGATGCCGCCCACGAACACGAGCACCGCCGGCTGCAGGAGCTCGATCTGCCGCTCCAGGAACGGCAGGCAAGTGGCGAGTTCGAGGGCGGTCGGCGCGCGGTTGCCCGGCGGCCGCCAGAACACCGTGTTGGTGATGTAGACCCGCGAGCGATCGAGGCCGATCGTGGCGAGCATCCGATCGAGCAGCTTGCCCGACGGTCCGACGAACGGCTTGCCCTGGCGATCCTCCTCGACCCCGGGGGCCTCGCCCACGAGCATCACGCGCGCAGCGGCGTTGCCGTCGCTGAGGCAGAGCCGCGTGGCCGTCGCCTTGAGGGGACAGAGCTCGAAGCTCTCGAGCGCCCGGATCAGCTCGTCGAGGGAACGGCAGCTCCGGGCGAGCTCGCGCGCGCCGACGACCGGACCGGCTTCGGCGAGGCGTTCGATCGGCGAGGGACGCGACGGCTCGGCCGGCGCCAGCTCCACCCGCTCGGCCTCGGAGACCGCCGAGGACGCGGCTCCGACGGTTTCGAGGCAACAGTCGACACCCATCGCCGCTTGCCAATCGAGCCACGCCGCGACCGCGCAGCGGACCGCCGAAGGCTCGGCGGCCGGATCGCGCGGCGACGCAGCCGCCCGTGTGCCGTTCATGCTCGTCGGGCCCGCATGGCCCGCGTTCCCTCCCGCGAGGCTCCGCCGGTCAGCGACTCGCCGGAGTGCACCCGCGTGCCCGCCGGCGAACCGCTCCACCAGTGGGTGCGCAACACACCCCGACGTCATCATCGACGCACGGGACGGCAACTTATTCCGAGCCCTCGCGCCGACCGTCGGGCCGACGCGGGGCGCCGCGGGCTGAGCCGCCTGCGACCCTCGCGGCTCGGCTCAGATGTCGCGGTAGGCGATCGGCCGGCCGTCGGGCCCGGTCACGAGCTTGCCGCTCTCGTCCTGCGCCGCTATGTAACGACCGTGCCCGACCGCGGACCCGACGTAGAGGGCCGGCTTGACCTTCTTGCCCTCGAACGTCTTCGCCTGCTGGGCCGGCCCGCGCGCGGTGGGATCGTTTTTGCTCTTGGACGTTTTGAGCATCGTGTCATCTCCGAACCATGAGGAGCCGCCGGCATCGCCGGGCGCGGCTCGGCCGAGCGGCAGGCTACTTGGCCGGCTACGGCGATTCCGTCAAGCCGACCCGATGCGCTCGGGGCCGCGCCGCCGCGCGAGCCGACCGGTCGTCCTCCTGCTCGCCGCGAGCCTCGTCTCCTGCACCGGCCACTCGCCCGGCTGGCTCGGCTCCGGCTGGCGGGACGGTGGCCTCGCCAGCGCCGAGGAGTTCGGCCAGGGCCGCTCGCCCGCGGCCAGCTATCTCGCCGGCCGACACGCCCTCGAGCTCGGCCGCATCGAAGAGGCGGCTCGTTATTTCGATCGTGCGGCGAGCGCCGATCCGCTCAATCTCGATCTTCGCCGCCAGGCCTTCCTGCTGACGGTCGCAGCGGGCGAGATCGACCGCGGGGTGGTCCTCGCCCGCCAGCTCCTCGAGCTCGACGGCAGCGCCGAGGAAGCGCGCCTCCTGCTCGCCGTGGTCGAGGCCAAGGCGGGCCGCTTTCAAGCGATGCGCGAACAGGTCGCTCGGCTCGGCGGGCGCGGCGCGCTGGGCTCCGTCGCACCCTTGCTGCGCGCCTGGGCGCGGGCGGCGACGGGCGACCTCGATGCGGCGCTCGACCTCTTGGAGCGCGGCGGACGGGACGACCCCTTCACCCTCCTGCGCGGCTACCACCGGGCGATGATCCTCGCCTATGGTGGCCGCCTCGCCGAGGCCCGTGCGGCGCTCGCCGCTCTCGAGAAGGCCGACGAGCCCTTGCCGACACGGGTCCTGTTCGCGCAGGCGGCACTCGACGTCCGCGCCGGGGAGCGGGACCGCGCCCTCGCCCGCCTCGACGAACGCCGCGCGCGCTTCGGCGACACGGCCGCGCTCGCCGCGATCCGCGAGCGGATCGCCATTGGCGGCGAGGGCTGGCTGCCGGCCGCCGACCCCGCTGCCGGCGCAGCCGACTTGCTCTTGGGCTTGGCCGAGCTCCTGCGCGAGCAGCGGGTCACTGCTCAGGCGTTGGTCTACGCCCGGCTCGCCGCGCATCTGACACCCGATGCCGGCGACGTGTGGCTGGCGATCGGGCGGATCGCCCAGCTCCAGGACGATCCGGCGGGCGCGATCCGGGCCTTCGAGCGGGTGGCCGAATCCTCGCCCTTCTACTGGGAGGCGCAGCTCGCCAAGGCTTCGGCCTTGAAGGACCAGGACAAGAGCGAGGAGGCGGTCGCCCTTCTGCGCGAGCTCGCCCGCCGCCGACCGGAGCGGATCGATGCACTCGTCCAGCTCGGCGACCTGTTGCGCGCCGAGGAGCGCTTCGCCGAGGCCGGCGACGCCTATGGCGAGGCCATCGCGCGGATCGGCAAGCCCGAGCGACAACATTGGCGGCTGTTCTACGTGCGCGGCATCGCCCTCGAGCGGACCAAGCGCTGGCCGGAGGCCGAGGCCGCCTTCCTCCAGGCGCTCGAGCTCCAGCCCGACCAGCCCTTCGTGCTCAACTATCTGGGCTATTCTTGGGTCGAGCAGGGGGTGAACCTCGAGCGCGCCAAGGCCATGCTTCACCGGGCCGTGGAGTTGCGGCCGCAGGACGGCTTCATCGTCGACAGCCTGGGTTGGGCCTATTTCAAGCTCGGCGAGTGGGAGAAGGCGGTCGAATATCTGGAGCGGGCGGTGGAGCTCGAGCCAGGTGATCCGACGATCAACGATCATCTGGGCGACGCTTATTGGCGGGTCGGCCGACAGCGCGAGGCGCGCTTCCAGTGGCAGCGGGCGCTCGGGCTCAAGCCCGAGCAGGATGCGCTCGCGGCGATCAACGAGAAGCTCGAAAAGGGCTTGCCGGAGCCCGATGCCCGACGCGGGTGAGCCGGTCGTCGTCGAGACGGCACGGGCGAAGCTCAACCTCGACCTCCTCGTCACCGCCCGCCGAGCGGACGGCCGCCACGATCTCGACAGCCTCGTGGTGTTCTGCGAGCTGGCCGACCGGCTCGAACTCCGGCCGGCCGAGAGCTTCTCGCTCGTTCTCGAAGGGCCGACCGCAGCCGGCGTCCCGGCCGGCCCGGACAATCTCGTGCTGCGCGCTGCCCGGCTGTTGGCGGAGACGGTCGGTGTAGCGGGCGGTGCGGCGATCCGGCTCGTCAAGGAGATCCCCGTCGCCGCGGGGCTCGGCGGCGGCTCGGCCGATGCGGCAGCGGCGCTGCGCGGCCTGCGCCGGCTCTGGGGCCTCGCGATCGACGACGAGCGGCTTCGCGAGCTGGGCCTCGGGCTCGGCGCCGATCTGCCGGTCTGCCTCTACGGTCGACCCGCGCGCATGCGCGGAATCGGCGAACGCCTCGACCCGGTGCGCGGCCTACCCGAGCTTCCGCTCCTCCTCGTCAATCCCGGGCGGCCATTGCCGACCGGGCCCGTCTTCCGGGGGCTCGCCGGCCCGTTCCGCGCCGCCGACCGGCCGCCGCTCCGGGCCGGACCGAGCCTCCTCCAGCTCGCCGTCTGGCTCGCCGAGAGCCGCAACGACCTCGAGCCGCCGGCCCGCCGGCTCGAGCCCGAGATCGGCCGCGCGCTCGACGACCTCGCGGCCCTCTCGGGCTGTCTGGTCGCGCGGATGAGCGGCTCCGGCGCCACCTGCTTCGGCCTGTTCGGCGACCGCGGCGAGCTCGAGACCGCGGCACTCCTGCTGCGCCGCAAGCGCCCCGACTGGTGGATCCGGCCCACCGTCGCGCGAGGTGCCCCTTGATCCTCCTCCTCACCGACTTCGGTCTCGGCGGGCCCTATGTCGGCCAGGTGCACGCGGTCCTCCGCCGCCTCGCTCCCGAAGTGGCGGTCGTCGATCTGCAGCACGATCTGCCGGCCTTCCGCCCCGACCTCGCGAGCCCGCTCCTCGCCGCGCATCTCGACTGGGCGCAGCCGGGCGACGTCGTCCTCGCGGTCGTCGACCCCGGGGTCGGCACCGACCGCCGTCCCTTGGCGCTGCGGCTCGACGGTATCTGGCTCGTGGGCCCCGACAACGGACTTTTCGAGGCGGCCCTCCGGCGGGCCCGGTCGATCGAGAGCTACGAGATCGTTTGGCGCCCCGAGCGGCTTTCCGCGAGCTTCCACGGCCGCGACCTCTTCGCCCCGGTCGCCGCCCGGCTCGCCCGCGGCGACCGCTCGGGCCTCGCGCCCGCGGCGCCCACCCGCTTTCGCGAATGGCCGGACGAGCTGCCGGCGATCGTCTACCTCGACGGCTACGGCAACGCGTGGACGGGGCTTCGAGCCGCATCGCTCGGGGCGGACACCCGCCTGCGCGCCGCCGGCCGGACGCTCGAACGGGCGCGTACGTTCGGCGACGTGCCGGCCGGCACGGCCTTTTGGTACGAGAACAGCTCCGGCCTCGCCGAGATCGCCGTGAACGGCGGCAGTGCCGCCGGAACGCTCGGCTTGCGACTCGGCGATCCCGTCGAGAGCGTCGCGGGCGGTTGCTGAAGAGGGGCGGGCGGCTCTATACGGGGAGCGGATTGGGGCGTCGCCAAGCGGTAAGGCAGCGGACTTTGGATCCGCCATCCGGTGGTTCGAATCCACCCGCCCCAGCCACCGTTCCGAGCCCGCGAGGACCGGCGTGGACCCCTTCGACCTCGTGATCCGCGGCGGCACGGTGGTGACCGCCGTGGAGCTCTTCCATGCCGACCTCGGCGTCCGCGACGGGCGGATCGCGGCGATCGGCGAGGACCTGCCGGCCGGCCGGGAGGAGCTCGACGCCCGTGGGCTGCTCATCTTGCCGGGCGGGGTCGACAGCCACTGCCACATCGAACAGCTCTCGGCGGCGGGTCTGATCAACGCCGACACCTTCGAGACGGCGACGGCCTCGGCGGCCCTCGGCGGCACGACCACGGTGATCCCCTTCGTGGCGCAGCACGTCGGCACCTCGCTCGCTGCTGCGGCCGAGGATTACCATCGGCGCGCCGAACGTGGGGCGATCGTCGATTACGCCTTGCACCTGATCCTGGCCGACCCCCGCCCGGAGGTCTTGAAGGAGGAGCTGCCGCCCCTCGTGCGGGCCGGCCACGCTTCCTTGAAGGTCTTCTTGACCTACGATCGACTGAGGATCGACGACGAGCGGCTCCTGGACGTGCTCGACGCGGCCCGTACCCACGGGCTCATGGTCTGCGTCCACGCCGAGAACCACGGCATGATCCGCTGGATGGGCCGCCGGCTCGTCGAGCGCGGCTTCACCCACCCCCGCTTCCACGTGCCCTCGCACCCGCGCATCGGCGAGGTCGAGGGGATCCACCGGGCGATCGCCTGCGCGGCCCTGCTCGACCAGCCGATCATGATTTTCCACGTCTCGACCGCGGAAGGTGCCGCGGTGATCCACCGGGCGCGCGGCGAAGGTCGCAAGGTCTGGGGCGAAACCTGCACGCAATATCTGACCTTGACCTCGGCCGAGCTCGACCGGCCCGGTATCGAAGGGGCCAAGTGGATCTGCTCGCCACCCCTGCGCGAGCCTTCCGACCAGGAAGCCCTCTGGTGGGCCCTCGAGGTCGGCACGCTGCAATGCGTCTCCTCCGACCACGCGCCCTACCGGATGGACGAGACCGGCAAGCTCGCCAAGGGCCCGAACCCCTCCTTCAAGGAGATCGCCAACGGCATCCCGGGCCTGGAGCTGCGCTTGCCGGTCCTGTTCGATGCCATGGTGAGCCGCGGCCGGCTGGGCTTGTGCAAGTTCGTCGAGCTCACGGCCACGGCACCCGCCAAGATCTACGGCCTCCACCCCAAGAAGGGGACGATCGCCCCGGGCTCGGATGCGGACCTCGCGCTCTGGGACGCCGAACGTGTGGTCACGATCGAGGACGCGCCCCGCACCGACCGCGCCGGCTACACACCCTATGGCGGCCGCACCGTGAAGGGCTGGCCGCGTCACGTCCTCTTGCGCGGCCGACCGATCGTCCGCGACGGGACGCTGCTGGGATCGCCCGGCCAAGGGCGCTTCCTGCCCCGCCGGGGAGGATGGGCCGCGGTGCCGACCGGTCGGCCGGCCCCGGAGTTCGACCCGGCCCGCAATTTCGGGGCCCGTCTCCGGTGAGTTCGGATTGGAGCGAGGGGGCACACCGCGCCCTCGCCCGTGCCGGAATCCGCCTCGTGGCCCACCTGCCGGATGCCGGCCTGGCTCGGCTGTTGGCCCGGTGCACCGCCGACCCCGCGATCCGCGTCGTGGGACTCGCCGACGAACGCGAGGGGCCGGCGCTCCTCGCGGGTGCTTGGCTCGGCGGGCTCAGGGGTGTGCTCGCTTGCCAGTCGTCCGGCGTCGGCAACCTCGTCAACATGCTGGCCGTCTCGGCGGTCGGCCGCTTCCCGCTCGCGATGCTCGTGACCATGCGCGGCGAGTGGGGTGAAGAGAACCCCTGGCAGGTGCCCATGGGCCAGGCCGCGCCCGCGGTCCTCGGAGCCATGGGCGTGCGGCTTTTTTCGCTCGATCGCGCCCTCGAATCCGAAGCGGTGGTGGAAGGCGCGCTCGGCCTCGCCTTCGGCTCGGAGCAGATGGTGGCCGTGCTGATCCGTCAGCGGCTCTTGGGCGCCAAGCGCTTCGTTCCGGCCGGAGCGACCGCGTCGTGAGCGGAGGGCTCGACCGGCGGGCGCTCGTGGCCGCGCTCGTCGCCCGACGCGGCTCGGCTCTGTTGCTCGCCGGGCTCGGCTCGCCGGCGTGGGACCTCGCCGCCGCCGGCGACCATCCGCAACACTTCTACCTCTGGGGCGGCATGGGCGGCGCCTTCGCGATGGGCCTCGGCCTCGCGATCGCCCGGCCCGAGCGGCGCGTGGTGGTGCTCACGGGCGACGGCGAGGCGCTCATGGGCC
>Ga0209809_1000165_pt1 | contig 64315 bp, 66 predicted proteins | sample YNPMSTMetaG_FD_186172 | JGI IMG/M metagenome (GOLD analysis project Ga0209809, IMG submission 186172) | Anoxygenic and chlorotrophic microbial mat microbial communities from Yellowstone National Park, USA - YNP MS-T MetaG (SPAdes) (version 2) ...
AGAGGTGGTTTTTCTACATCAAGCACAGAATAAAGAGGTTCTACAAGAGGTTTCCTTGGAATGCTAAGTATGAAACCGTCTATAGATGGTTCGCCTCTTTTATTGTCATTTATACCATCATGGAGCTAAAAAGTTGACATCCTCGACACAAAGAAAAAATAAAGAGGTGGTTTGTTTCTCTCTTCACTTCAAAGTATGATGTTCAATATCTCAGAAGGCTATACCGTGTGGGAGAGGTCCATCTCAAGATAGGTCTTCCACCTCACTATGTGCAAGCATCCGTGAACTTTGTAAGAGGCTATCTGGTGAACATTATAAATAGAGAGATGGGAACCTCTGCGGAAACTAGTAGAATACTGCTCTCAATTAACAAGGCTTTAGACATAAACCTTGACGTGATGATCAACTCTTTTAGAGAGGAAGAGTTGCGCTTATATCTTGCAACGGGAAAGTATCAAAAAATTCTGATAGAAAATATAAGGAGGATATCATGGTTCTTTGACTTTTTCATAGTTTTGACCTTGGCAGTGGTAGGCCTTTTTCTCATCCTTTGGATCATATACGAAATTTGGTTCATTCTCACGGGAGTGTTGCCTTTGGAAAGGGGCGGTTTGAGTGTATTAGGTTCTATCTTGATCCTTTATGCAATCTCTGAGCTTCTTTCTGAGGAAATAAAGCACATAAAAGGCTCCGCCCTGAGCTTAAAAATATTTGTGGGCGTTGCCTTGGCGGCGGTTATAAGAAAGGTATTAATAATCTCTTTGTCTCCCAAGAAGTTCCAGGAGCTGATAACTCTCTCCCTTGTGATTTTAGCCTTGGGAGTAGTATTTTGGCTTATATACAGAGTTGAATCAAGGCTTTAAAGTATAATTTTTCTATGAAAACCACACCTTTGCATCCTTTACATATCCAATTCAAGGCAAAATTTACAGAGTTTGCAGGATACCAAATGCCTTCGCAGTATTCCTCCATAGTGGAGGAGGTTATGGCAGTTAGAAGTTCTGCGGGACTCTTTGATATATCCCACATGGGAAGGCTTTGGATTAAGGGAAAAGATGCAAAACAAAAGCTGGACTTTTTGACTACCAACTCCTTGGACAAGCTCAAATACGGCAAAGTGCAGTACAATTTATTGGTCAACGAAAGAGGAGGCGTAAAGGACGATATAACTGTTTATATGATGGAGGAGGAATACTTTTTGTGTGTAAACAGCATAAACAGGGAGAATGTTTTAAACTGGCTTACCTCTTGGGGTCTAACTGTGGAAGATTGGACCTTTCAGAGTGTGCAAATAGCCCTTCAGGGCAGGTCTGCAGAGGAAAAATTGAGAAAGTATTTTGAAGTTAGTGGTTTGAAAAGATACAACTTTTTGACCTTTGGGAATGTAATAATTTCCCGCACAGGCTACACAGGAGAGGACGGCTTTGAAATTTACGCACCCATCAAGGAGGGCGTTGAAATTTTTGAGACCCTTTCAAAGGAGGTGCAAACCTGTGGGCTTGGTGCGAGGGATGTTTTGAGGATAGAGGCGGGCATGCCTCTGTATGGACATGAACTTTCGGAGGATATCTCTCCTCTGATGGCAAGCTTAGACAGGTTTGTAAGCAAAGAAAAGAACTTTTTAGGGAAGGATGAGATGTTTTCAAAGGAGCCACAGAGAAAACTCTTTGGTCTTGAGTTGCAAGAGAAGGGTGTGCCTAGGGAAAGCTACCGGATAGAGACAAACCGCAAAGAAATAGGTGTGGTCTCAAGCGGAACCTTTTCGCCCACCTTAAAAAAGGGCATAGCCCTTTGCTTTGTGGATAAGGAATATCTGCGAGAGGGCACAGAGGTTAAGCTTGTGATCAGGGAAAAGCCCGTAAGGGCAGTTCTAAGAAGGTATCCCTTCATAAGGTAATGGCATATCATAGCCTTCTGAGGAAGGTTATAACCCTACAGAGAAAGGTAAAGCTGATCCCTCCCAGCAGTGCTATTCTTGTGGCTTTCTCTGGGGGCATAGATTCATCTTCTTTAGCGGTAGCCCTGCAGAAGTTAAAAGAGCCCTTAAAGATGAAACGCTTAGCCCTTTTACACATAAACCATCTTTTGAGGGGAGAAGAATCTTACAGGGATGAGAACTTTGCAAGAAGTTTCGCCCAAAAATACTCCTTAGGGCTCTTTGTGGAGAGGGTGGATGTGCCAAGTTTAGCCAAAAAAAGAGGGGGCAACATAGAGGCGGTCGCAAGGGAGGAAAGATACAGGCTCTTTGAGGAGGTGAGAAAGAGGGAAGGTTTTGACATAGTGGCAACTGCCCATCACCTGGGGGACTTGGTGGAGACCATAATTCTTTGGCTCACACGGGGCACGGGGCTTGAGGGACTTTTGGGCTTTGAACCAATGGAAGGCAACATTATAAGACCCTTTTACCTTGCCACTCGGCAGGAGATAGAGGATTTTGCCAAAAAGCAAACCATTGAGTGGGTGGAGGATTCCACCAACTATGACCTTTCTTTGGCAAGGAACAGGATAAGACACAGGGTAGTACCCGAGCTAAAGGCTATAAACCCAAACTTGGAAGAGAGCGTGCTTAGGATGAGGGAGATTTTAAAGGAAGAGAACGAGCTTCTTGAGAAGCTAGTCCAGACTGCCCTTTTGAAGGTAAAGGAGGAAGGAAGGGAGGGCTTTTTAAAGTTGGAGCCAGCCCTCCAAAGGCGTGTGGTAATGAAGCTGTACGGAGTGAAGAACTTCAAAGAGGTGAGCAGGATCATAAATAGTATAAAGAAGGGTGATAAAATATAAGTAAATGATTAATTACTTTTCAGGAGGTGCCATATGTTCAGTATAACCGAGTATTTGACCCATGAGCACAGAGAGTGCGACGAGCTTTACGCAAGGGTGGAGGAGCTTTTAAAAAAGGGACAATGGGAAGATGCAAAGAGAGCCTTTGAGGAGTTTAAGGCTGAAACCCTTAAACACTTTCAAAGGGAGGAGGACGTGCTCTTTCCTGAATTTGAGGGTAGAACAGGCATAGTTATGGGTCCTACTCAGGTAATGAGGATGGAGCATGCCCAAGCGAGGGAGCTTATAGAGAGAATGGAAAGGGCATTGGAGGAAAAGAAGGAAAAGGAATTTTTTGCTATCGGAGACACCTTTATGATCCTTATCCAACAGCACAATCTGAAGGAAGAGCAGATCCTTTACCCAATGTGCGACCAACATTTAGACCCTTCTGAAATAGTTCAGAAGATGGAAAACCTATAGCCTATGAGGGGGCTCTCTGTCCATCAGGCGCCGCCCTTTCAGATTATAGCCCTTTACTTTTCAACCGCCTGTGTATTTTGGTTTTTATCCTCTCTGCTGGAGCTTTTTCTCTTCTTTAAAAGAGAGTTAAACCTTCCCTTACCGGTCCATAGCCATGTGGTAGGCTTTGCCCTAATGACTATGCTTGGTGCCCTCTTTCAGATGCTTCCCGTGGTTGCGGGTGCGGTTATGCCGGAACCCCTCAAAAAGGCAATACCCATACACTTAGCCCTGCTTCTGTCTTCCCTTCTCTTCCTTGGCGGTTTTTTATTAAAGAACGAAACCCTTCTGCTTTTTGGTGCAACTTTGTTGATGCTCAGCATAATCTCCGCCCCATACAGGCTACCCTTATCCATCCTTTACATAATCTACGCCCTAACTACTGTATATCTACTGTTAAAAAGCAAAAGAAGGGTTTTGGAATACACTCCAAAGTTTTGGCTTTTAGGCATGGGACTTCTACTATTGGCGAGCATTTTCTTTGCCCTTGGCGAGTTCTTGGCTTTCTTGGTTTCCTTTGTATTGTTCTTTAGTTCAATAATACTTGGCATGATGCAAAGGATCGTTCCCTTTTTAGTATGGTTCCATCTGAGCGGTTTTGGTCTAAAGGATGCACCTTTGATGTTTGAAATAATTCCACCGCGCCGACAGGCAATAACCTTCTACAGCTTTTTAACCCTTTGCCTTTCCATACCCTTCACCCTTATAAGCACAGATTTTCTGATAGTCTCCATAATACTGCATCTTTTTACCGCTTTAGTTTTACTTTTCAACGTGCTCGGTGGTATTGGAATATATTTAAAGTATGTTAGACAAGGTCTTTAGGATCTTCAGAGAGAAGGGCGGAATACTCAAAGCCCTGGACCTTTGGGATTGGTATGAGTCGTTGGAACCCAAGTGGCAAAAGAAGGTAAAGTATTACTTTTCTTTAAAGACTATAAAGAACTTAAACTTTCCTTACAAGGCTAAGCACTTTGACAGTGGAGCTGTTCAAACCGCCTACACAAAAAGGACTTTTCTTGGGAGCTTAGCCCAAAGTGCCCTTTTGGAGATGGACTTTGAAACCGCCCACTGGCTCTATTGGGAAGCCCTAAAGCAGGAAGGCACACCCTACGAGGAACATCTGATCCTCAACGACCTTCTTTTGCTCTATCAAAAACTCAAAGACTTTGAAAAAATGGAGGAGGTTGCAAAAAGGGATGTGGAGCTATTCCCAGAGTATGTGGAAGAGCTAAAGGAAAGAAACGGTGGAAAACTGCCCCAGATCAATTCCTTTGAGGTTTTGGTGTATCTTTACGAGCGAAAGGGTCTTTTTGAGGATGCCTTGGCACTGATAAAGAGAATAAAGGAGCTTGGCATTCCCTACCCACAGGAGGAGGAAGTTCTAAAAAGAATTTCTGATAAAATAAACTCCCTTTGACATGGGATTCAGCTGTGGAATAGTGGGGCTTCCTAATGTAGGAAAATCAACCCTTTTTAATGCCCTTTTGCAGTCGGCAAAGGCTCAGTCTGCCAACTATCCCTTCTGCACTATTGAACCCAACGTGGGCGTGGTAGAGGTGCCAGACCAAAGGCTCTATCATATAGCCCAAAAGGAGAGGTCAAAAAAGATCACACCCACCTTCATAGAATTCTGGGACATTGCGGGTTTGGTAAGAAACGCCAGCAAAGGGGAGGGTTTGGGCAATCAGTTTTTGGCAAACATCCGAGAGGTGGATGCCATAGTTCAGGTTCTGAGATGCTTTGAGGACCCGGATGTGGTGCACGTGGAGGGAGAGGTTGACCCAATAAGGGACGCCCAGATTATAGACTTGGAGCTTATAGCCAAAGACTTGGAGACGGTGGAAAGAAGGTTAGAAAAGGTTCAAAAGATGGCAAGGCTTGGAGACAAAAAGGTAAAAGAGGAGCTTGAACATTTGGAAAAGATAAAGGCGGTCCTTGACAGAATGGAGCCTCTGCGGAGACACAAAGAAGAGCTCGGAGAGGAAACGGTAGAGTATGCAAAGAAAACTCTATTTTTGCTTTCCATCAAGCCCACCATGTACGTTGCCAATGTGGGAGAGGAAGATTTGCCACAGGGCAATGAGTGGTCCGAAAGGGTAAAGGCTTACGCAGAGGAAGAATCTGCACCGGTGGTGATTATGTGTGCCAAGCTTGAGGCGGAGCTGATCGGGTTAGAAAGTCAAGAAAAGCTTGAGCTTTTGAAGGCTTACGGGCTTGAAGAACCGGGATTAAATAAACTAATAAGGGAGGGCTACCGTCTGCTTGGACTTATAACCTTCTTTACTGCCGGCGAGAAGGAAAGCAGGGCTTGGACCATCAAAAAGGGCACAAAGGCACCACAAGCGGCGGGCAAGATCCACTCGGACATGGAAAGGGGCTTTATAGCAGCGGAGGTCATCAACTACGAAGAATACAAAAACCTCCCATCCTTGAGCAAGGCGAAGGAGCTGGGCTTGGTGAGGCTTGAGGGCAAGGATTACGTAGTTCAAGACGGAGACATAATGTACTTTAGGTTCAACGTGTGAAAATCTCAAGGATTCTGTTTATGGTCCTTTGGGTGGAAAACTTTTCCCAGTATAGCTTTTGGGAGTTTTGGGAGAAGATTTCCCAGTTTTCCAGAGCCAAGGAGAGCTTTTCCTTAAGTGCCTCTGGGTTTGCCCTTTCAAAGATGTAGCCGTTGAAACCTTCTATTACCGCCTCCTTTTGCCCTCCCGAGTCGGAAACTACCAGGGCACAGCCACTTATTAGCGCCTCAAGGGCAACCCTTGGGAAGGCTTCCTCCCCCTTTGATGGAATAACACATACATGGGCTTGGGCGTAGTATTTTTCCACCTGTGGGGTGTAGCCCACAAAGAGAAAGCTTTCCCGGTAGCCTTGGACCATAGCCTTCAAATCCACCTCCGCCCTTCCATTGCCCACAAAGATGCATTCAATGGGATAGCCCTTTTTTAAAAGCCCCAAACAAGCCCTTGCCAAGTCAAAGACACCCTTTCCTTCATCCAGCTTGCCCACAAAGAGAACCTTTAGCCTGCCATTCTTTGGCTTTTGAGTAGCTTTGAACCTATCCTCTTCTATGGTGTTATAAACAACCTCCACCTTCTGCGGTGGCACGCCTTCCCTTATTAAGTTCTGCCTAACATGTTGGCTTACCGCCAAAAACTTATCCACAAAGGGAAAGACAAACTTCCGGACTGTCCACTCTCTCATGCGGGACATGTGCCTGAAGAAAAAAACCTTACTACCCGCCAACTTTCCACAGTAGAGAACATCTGGATACTCCTTTCCGTTGTTGGCTACCACAATATCCGGCTTTTCTGAGCTTATTGCCCTATACAGCTTTATCATGCTCGGCAGTGTTAGGCTGTGGGGAAAGGGTATGTAAAGCTTTCTTACAAAGTCTGTATTTTTATCCACAAAACTGCCCTTGGCACATATTAGGGTTATGTCAAAAAGACCTTTCAGGTGTTTTAACATGCTTACGGTGTGGAGTTCTGTGCCCCCAAAGTTTGGGTTTGGATTGCCGTTAACCCAAAAAAACCTCAATCTTCCTCGTAATCCAACTGGTTATACACCACAAAGATGTTTACATTGTGTAATTCATCATACATTTTGTAGTCCTTGAAGGGATTTTCCGCCAGTGCCTGCCTTATCTCGTCTATGCTTTTGCCCTCTTCCTTCATCTTTTTTATCCTTTCCCTGAGAAAGGTAAGATATTTCAAAGTGTCATCTATGGCATCCTTCTTTAGGGGTTCGTTGTGCCCCGCCAGGATAACCTGTATATCCATACCTTTGAGCATCTGAAGCGCCTTTATCCATCCCCCTACGCTGGAGTTCGTATCCCTCAAAGAGGGTATCTTTTTGTAGCTAACCAAATCTCCCGCAAAGAGCACCTTCTCCTCTGGTATATAAACCATAAGGTCGTTGTTAGTATGGGCGCTGTGTTTAAGGGGGATCAGCTTAAAGGTGTATTCTCCCACCTTTAGCTCTGTGTCTTCCTTTACCACTATATCTGGTGGCACCAACACCACACTGTCATAAAGACCCTTGAGCCTCTCCTTGGCACTAGCCAGAGCCCTCTGGGCTTGACCGGATTTGTATTCCTCCATCAAAACATGGTGTGCTATTATCTTTGCTCCAAGCTCTTTGTAAGTTTTTGCACCATACCAATGGTCTGCATGGTAGTGGGTTATTATGGCATACCTTATGGGCGCCCTTTTGACCCTGTATAGGTTCTCCACAAACTCCTTTGAAAGCTCGGGAGTAGACAGCGCATCCACCACCACCCATCCTTCTTTGGTTAGCACCGCAAAGGCGTTGGACCTGAAACCCCTGTTTTCCAAAGAGGGCGGGGCATCCACACCTCTAACCATGTAGATGTTCCGAGAGACCCTTTCTAGCTTCATCTCGGGGGCAGAGGCAAAGACAAGCACCACAAGGAGCAGAATAAGTTTAAAAAGCTTATACATTTTTTACCTCCTCATAAAGGTTGTTTTTTTCATAAAGCTTTGAAAGGTTTGCGCTTCTTTTTGTTAGCCAATTGCTCTTGTATAGATGCACCTCCACCAGACCTTCCTGAGGGAACAGTTCCTCCGAGAGCCTGCTTATATTTCCACCCTTTGGAAGGCTATCCAAAAGGCTCTTTAAAAATTCCTGAAGGCTACCCCCCTCGGGCAAAAAGCCTTTCGTTTTCCTTTTACCCATAAGGGTTGAGTAGGTTCCTTCCTCTTCTCCCATCAAAAACATGGGCACCCTAAAGTAGGACAGAGAAGATAGCCCATCTAAGAAGGGAGAAAAGACCACAAAGTGCTCTACTTTTTCCCTAAGCTTGGAAATTCTTTCAGAGCCATAAAGGTCAAAGAGGTCCTCTCCAAAGATCAGAAGGTTTCTTACCCTGCCCTCCTCCACATGCCTTATTAAGCTCTCTATGGGAGTGAGCTCCTCCCAAGAAAAGTTCTCAAGCACGCCCAAAAAGTTTGCCTCTTTGCAGACTAACATAACATCCCAGCCCTTTTCTTCTTTTAACTTTCTAACCTTTGCACCCCATTCCTTGGCGGACTCTCCAAAAACACCCTCCAGGTTAAAGATCAGCAAACCTTTGCCACCCAGTTTTTGAACATCCTCCCAGCTTATCACCTCTGGGTTCAGCTTTGCGTCCCTTTCCACATTACCTACCTTGAAGACCTTACCTTTTATGTAATAAGAGAGCACCGGTGCTGTGGAGGTTAGGTCCTCTCCCACCAACAGAAACTGGGAATAATTCTTTAGCTCCTCAATGCCTATGGGCTTATACTCTCCGTAGGTTTGCAAGAAGGGATAGAGGTTGGCGGTTAAGGTAGTGCTAACCAAGGCGGAGCTTCTTTGGGCAGTCTCCTTAAGAAGGGCTAAGTTTTCGTTGCTGAGGTATCCAGATATAACTATAGCGGTAGTGCCCTCACCCTTTAGGTAGGTGGCAAGGATCTGGGTGGTGTTGCCAAAGGTCTCCTCTTTACCAAAAAGCTGAGGCTTTCTTAACCTGCTGTCGTTCAAAAGGTCGTAGCCAAAGAAGGCTTTGGCACATATGTCCAAGCTATCGGTGGGCTTGGTTCTATACACCTTTTCTTTGGACCTCCAGTCTCCCACTCCGTACTCTATTTGTATCTCACATCCTACGGGGCAAAGGTTGCAGGCGGTCAGGTCCCTTTTCAGTAGCCAGCTTCTGGTCCAGTATTTGAAGGGCTTTGAGATTATGGCACCCACTGGGCATACATACACACACAGCCCACACATCTCACAGGTGGAGGTGTCCATAGGTCTTTGGGCGGGTGCTATGTTCGCCTGAAAGCCCCTCTCTTCCACATACAGAGCCCTTGCACCCACCACATCGTCACATGCCCGAGTGCATCTATAGCACACTACGCATCGGTTGGAGTAATACTCCAAAAAGTCGCTCTCCCAGTCCAGTTGGCGTCTCTCCTTCTCAAGGGCAGAGACGGGAACTATCTGTTTTTGAGGTCCAAAGAGGGCGCCATAATTTTGCAGGTCGCATTCTCCCGCCTTATCGCATATAGGACAGTCCAAAGGATGCCTTGTCATGAAGGCTTGCAAAAGGTATTTTTGATTTTCCACCACTGCAGGATGCTTGGTGGATATAACCATCCCCTCTTCCACGAGTGTATTGCAAGAGGTTATAAGCCTGCCCGTCTTTTCGTTGTACACAATGCACATCCTACAGGCACCTATGATTCTCAACCTTGGATGGTAGCAAAAGTAAGGCACATCTATACCTGCATCCAGTAAAGCCTGAAGCAGGGGCTTGCCCTTTTCTACCTCAAGGGTTTTCCCATCTACGGTTATAGTGGCTATAGATGTCATGCACTTTCCTCCTCATAAGCAAATAAAAAATATATTAACTACTCGGGTGTATTGCAAGAGGTTATAAGCTTTCCCGTCTTTTCGTTGTACACAATACACATCCTGCAGGCACCTATAATTCTCAACCTGGGATGATAGCAAAAATAAGGCACTTCTATGCCTGCATCCAGCAGAGCCTGAAGCAGGAGTTTGCCTTTTTCTACCTCAAGGGTCTTCCCGTCTACTGTTATAGTAACTATAGATGCCATGCACTTTCCTCCTCACAAGTAAATAAAAAATATATTAACTACTTCTAACACCTTGGGTGAGAAATTCAAAGAAGCTGGAAAAATCTTCTGAAAAAAGCCCTTAGTGGGCAGAGGTTTATAATACCCTCAAATCCCACTAAGGAGGTGCAACAATGAACTACCTTAATAGTTTATACCAACAAGTCCTTCTGTCCATCTCTGTAGTCTTATCAGACTGCGAAAAGCAAGTAAAAGTAGGAAGACCGCCAAAAGTCTCAGACTTACAAATAGCTTGCCTGTATGTCATGTCCTATATAACAAACACACCAGTGTTTAATCTTGCTAAAATCCTTATAGACCCTTCCATTCAGTCTTATCACTTGTTTAGAAAATATAGAACCGCAAGGGTTTATAAACTTTTAGAACTATACAGAAGGAAAATGAACTTGATAATCTTGATTTTAAGCATCCTATTTGGAAAGGAAATAAAACTGATAGTTGATGGCACTATTCTAAGAGTTGCAAACATATACAGGGCACAAACAAGGAAGATAAAGAGAGTTGCTGGAAAGAAATTTTGGACAAAAAGGAAAAGAAACATCTACAGCTGGGATTACCAAAGGAATGTAAGATTTGAAGAGGTTCATTATGGGCTTTTGGTAATGATTTTTTCCGATGGGAATGGAATTGTTTATGATATGTGGGTTCATCCTGCCAGCTATCACGAAGTGAAGTCTGTAAGGATAAGGTATCAAAAGAGTTTGTGGTTTAGGACGCTTGCGGACAGTTTTTGTCTTATGGGTGATAGAGGGTATAGAGGTTTGGAGTATGTGTATGTGTGTGAGGATAAGCCAGACAAGAGGGTTAGGCAAGTGGTAGAGGCCGTGAATTCTCAGATAAAGGTTTTTAACGGAGTTAGCAGGTGGAGGAATATTACGACTTTACTTGCTTACCTTCAGGGTTATACTATTGGGTATAGTTTCTTCAGGAAGTCTTAGCTGTTTAAATAATTTCTCACCCGAGGTATTGGAGGATATGATTTGATAAATTATTTAAGATTGTTTAGTATTTACAAAGAGGGAGATGGCGTCCTCCTTTAACCGCTCCCACCGGGGCTGATGACGCCTACCTACTAGGGTTATGTCAAAAACATGTCATATGTTTTAACATACTTAAGGTATGGAGTTCTGTGCCCCCAAAGTTTGGGTTTGGATTGCGGTTAACCCAAAAAACCCTCAATCTTCCTCGTAATCCAATTGGTTATAAACCGCAAAGATGTTGGCGTTGTAAAATTCATTATACATTTTGTAGTCCTTGAAAGGATTTTCCGCCAGTGCCTGCCTTATCTCGTCTATGCTTTTGCCTTCTTCCTTCATCTTTTTTACCCTTTCCCTGAGAAAGGTAAGGTAGTTCAAGGTGTCATCCATGGCATCCTTTTTGAGGGGTTCGTTGTGCCCCGCCAGGATAACCTGTATATCCATGCCTTTGAGCATCCTAAGCGCCTTTATCCATCCCCCTACGCTGGCGTTCCTATCCCCTGCAAAAATGATCCTTTTGTAGCTAACCAAATCTCCCGCAAAGAGCACCCTCTCCTTTGGCATATAAACCACAAGATCGTTGTTAGTATGGGCACTGTGTTTAAGGGGGATCAGCTTAAAGGTGTATTCTCCCACCTTTAGCTCTGTGTCTTCCTTTACCACTATATCTGGTGGCACCAACACCACACTGTCAAAGAGACCCTTGAAAATCTGCTTGGCACCATCCAGAGACATCTGGGTTTGACCAGATTTGTATTCCTCCATCAAAACATGGTGGGCTATTATCTTTGCTCCAAGTTCTTTGTAGGTTTTTGCACCATACCAATGGTCTGGATGGTAGTGGGTTATTATGGCGTACTTTATGGGTGCCCTTTTGACCCTGTATAGGTTCTCCACAAACTCCTTTGAAAGCTCCGGAGTAGACAGCGCATCCACCACCACCCATCCTTCTTTGGTTAGCACCGCAAAGGCGTTGGACATGAACCCCCTGTTTTCCAAAGAGGGCAGTGCATCCACACCTCTAACCATGTAGATGTTCCCCGAGACTCTTTTTAGCTTCATCTCGGGGGCAAAGGCAAAGGCAAGCACCACAAAGAGCAGAATAAGTTTAAAAAGCTTATACATTTTTTACCTCCTCATAAAGGTTGTTTTTTCATGCAGTTCTACGGCTGCATCCAGCAAAGCCTGAAGCAGGGGCTTACCCTTTTCTACCTCAAGGGTTTTCCCATCTACGGTTATAGTGGCTATAGATGTCATGCACTTTCCTCCTTATAAGTTAATATTATTAACTACTTCTAACTTCCCATACCACTTTTTGTCCCCTTTTCATAAGCTCCTCCACCGCTTGCACCGCAGACTCAAAATCAAAGACCTTTCCCCCAAAGCCTTTTGCGAACCTCTCTGCGTCCTCTTTATTGCCAAAGGCTATGGCGGAGGGACTACAGCAGGGCAACGCCGAAGAATCTACCACATACCAAGCGGAAAAGCAGTTAATTGGGTTGCCCGATATAAAGTCTCTGGTCATGCAAGATTGAACCTCACCGCCCTGAAGTTCCTTAAAGAGAAGAAGCCCACAGTGGGCACAGCAGGCACAGACCGTTTTACCCCTAAGCCTATACACAAACTCCAGCCGTTTGTCGGATGCCTTCCCACAGTAAGCGCATACGCCCATCTCCTGAACCTGTTTTTCCTCTTCCCTTTTCAAAAGAAGCTCCCCGTGTCTTCTTACGATCTTTCCTTCCCTCTCCAATTCTCTAACATCCCTGTATATTGTCATGAGTGAAACGCCAAAGTGCTCCGCAAGGGTTTTAACATTGTTGTATCCCTTTGCTATGAGTTCAAGTATCTGTTCCTTTCTGTCCATTTTGCATTATAAATTTAACATCCTCTGTATAAACTTTTCAACTCCCACGCTTGCCTTTTCCCTTATAATTATGTCGGCTATCTCGGATATGGGAGTGCTCTCTGGATTTATCTCTACCACCTTGGCACCATGCTGTTTTGCCACAAAGGGAAGAAGTCCTGCCGGATAGACAACCCCCGAGGTTCCTACCACCAAAAACACCTCGCAGGACCTTGCCAACCGCTCAGCCTCCTCCAAAGCATCCAGTGGCAAGCTCTCTCCAAACCAAACCACCGCTGGTCTCAAGAGCCCATTGCAAAATTTACACTTAGGAGGGACATCCCTTAAGGGCACATCGTAATTCTCATACTCCTTTTCACAGCTTGTGCATCGGACCCTCCAAATGTTCCCATGAAGCTCTATGACCCTCTTTGTGCCTGCCTTTTGGTGTAAGCCATCCACATTTTGAGTAATTATTACAGCGTTCAGCTGTGCCAAAAGTTTGTGGGCTCTGTTGGGCTGTGCCTTGCTTATGAGCTGTCTTCTCCAATCATACCACTCCCAAACCAGTTTGGGATCTTTTCTAAAAGCCTCCGGCGTTGCCAACTCTTCGGGCTTGAAGTTCTTCCAAAGTCCTTCCTTACCCCTAAAGGTAGGAATACCGCTTTCCGCAGACACACCAGCCCCCGTTAAAACCACCAAATTCATCATAAATTTAATTTTTAGCCATGGTTGTCCTTTTTGCACTCTTGCTGAGTGTTCTTTTAGCCTTTGGCAGGGATATAAAGGTAGGATTTACCGCGGTCATTACGAGGGAGGATGTAAAAACCATAAAGGACTTTTTGGACTATCTTTCAAAGAAAACGGGCTTTAGCTTTAGTCCAGTCTTTGCCAGGTCCTACGATGAAATGGATTTTTATCTTTTCAACGGAAAGGTGGATTTGGCTTACATCTGCGGTGCCCCCTATGTGGAAGGGCACAAAAAATACGGTTATTACCTCGTCGCAGTCCCACTTACCTCCAAGGGTCCCTACTACTATTCCTATGTTATAACCAAAAAAGACAGACCCTACAGGTCAATCCTTGATTTTGAGGGAAAACCTTACGCCTTTTCAGACCCAAAGTCCAACTCGGGTTCCGTCGCCCCCACTTACTTTCTTCTGAAGAACGGATACTTCCCCACTGAGTTTTTTAAACCCTTGATATACACTTACTCCCATTACGAGTCTATCATGGCGGTCTATAAGGGGTTTGTGGAGGGTGCCAGCGTAGATAGCATAGTCTATGAACATACCAGCTTAGTGGCACCGCACATTACCAACAAGCTTAAAGTTATCCAAAAGTTTGGACCCTTCCCAGCAACACCCATCGTAGCAAGCAAAAGACTGGACCCAAATACAGTGGAAGTGATAAAGAGTGCCCTCTTGGTGATGCATCAGGATGAGGAAGGAAGGAAAATTCTAAAGAACATGGGCATATTGGGCTTTACCTACCTTGAGCCAAAACATTACGAAACCATAGCCCATATGATAAGCTACATAAAGAAAATCAGATGAAGGCTTTTGCTGAAAGGCTCAGAAAAGCCAGCATAGGACTAAAACTTTCCCTCACTTTCGTTTTTGTAATCGCCCTCTGTTCTCTACCTATGTCTTTGCTAACCATAAACTATCTGAGCAACAAACTAAAACAGCATGTGATGAACACCATTGAAGAGTCTGTGCGATCTCAGAAGGATGAGTTCATAGAGCTTATCCTTATGGAAAACTACTGGAGAGCCTTTAACAAAATTGAAGCCCTCTCTCAAATACCGGGCGTAAAGGAGGTGGTCCTTGTGGATGCCAACAACCGGGTGGTTGCCTCCTCCGACCCAGAGAAAAAAACAGTAGGGAGCTACTTTCCTGAGGGTCCAGACTACTTAAAAATCCCCATAGAAAGCTATTCATACACTATAGGCCATCTCTACTATCAGATCAAAAGGGAATACATAGAGGGGATCGTATCTCCCCTTAGATTTATTACCTTGGCTTTTACCTTTCTCTTTACTCTTGTGGGCGTACTCTTGGGAGTGCTTGTTTCTCTTAGAATAAAGGATAGGTTAGGGCAGGTGAGGGAAATGATAGAAGAGTTTAAAAGGGGAGGTATGCCTATCAAGAAGGATGTTTGGGAGAGGGATGAGCTAACCGAGTTGGCAGACTTTGTGCATAAAAGCTTGAGCGACCTTAAGGGTATATTTTCCAACTTAGAATTTGCAAGAAACTTTTATGAAAGCCTGTTTAACACCCTACAGGAGATCGTTCTAATATTAGATGAAACGGGAAGCATATACTTTTGCAACAAGGCGGTGGAGAACTATGGCTTTTCGGTAGAGGCGCTTTTGGGAAGAAAGGTGGGAGTGCTTTTGGGAGGACCGAGGGAAAGAAGAGAGGTAAGGGAGAGCCTAAGGCAGAAGGGAACCTACACGGGTGTGGTAAAGCTCAGAAACAAGAGGGGGGAGGAGAGCTACGCCTTGGCGGTATTAGTGCCTTGGGTGGATGCTTTTATCTTTACCCTAAAGGATATAACGGAGCTAAAAAGGTCCGAGGAATTGGTAAAGAGGATGGAGGTCTTTTCCCTGCTTGGGGAGATGAGCGCCTACCTTGCCCATGAACTAAAAAATGCCACCCTCCCTCTGAGGCTTTTATCTGAAGTAAGCGAATGGAACGAGGATGACATAAAGGTGGTTAGGGCATCTATAGAAAGGGTTGATAAAATAGTGAGTAGCTTTTTACAGTTTGCCAGACCTGTGGAGGAGGAAAAAAGAGAGTTTAGCTCTTGGCAGTTGGTGAAGGATGTGTTAGAGATCTACGAGCCTGCCATAAAGAAGAAGGGCATAGACTTGGTTTTGGATGTGATGGACTTTAAACTATACACTAACAAAACCGCTTTGGAGATCATACTCAGCAATCTACTCAAAAACGCCATAGAGGCGGTGGATGGAAAAGGTAGGATAGAAATTTCCCTCAGGAAAGAAGGAAAAAAGACAGTCCTTATAGTAAAGGACAACGGGCACGGAATACCCAAAAGACACATAAAGAAGGTCTTTGACCCCTTCTTTAGCACAAAGCGGGCTAACACTGGGCTCGGTCTTTCTACGGTGGTCAGGTATGTGCAAATGCTCGAGGGAAGGCTGAGCGTTTTCTCTGAAGAGGGCAAAGGTTCTACCTTTTTAGTGGAGGTTAAGGCATGAGGGTTGTAGTGGTGGATGATGATTTTGGGGTTTTGCATTCTATAAAAAGGGTTCTCAGTTCAAAGGGCTTTGAGGTGGTTGCACTGCAGTCCTCAGAGGGCTTGGAGGAGTATCTGCCAGAGAGCGACCTGCTTTTGATGGATATAAGGCTGGAGGGTGAGAGGGGAACGGAGGTGATGGAAAAACTGAGGGCAAAGGGTTTTAACATTCCGGTGATCTTTATAACCGCCTATGCGGATGCGGACGCGGTGGTAAGTGCCTCAAGGCTTGGTGCGGTGGATGTGTTAAGAAAGCCCTTTAGTAGCCAAGAGCTTTTGCAGGTGGTAAAGAACGCCTTGGAGTTTGTTCCAAAGCTTGAGCCCTCTTACAGCAGGGAATTAAAGGTGGTTGGCTCCTCAAGGGCTATGTTTGAGGTGTTCAAAAAGGTGGGCTTAGCCTGTCAAAATGAGCTGAATGTTTTGATAACGGGAGAGACGGGGGTAGGAAAGGAAGTTGTTGCCAAGCTCATCCACGAGAACTCTCTTAGGAGAAAGGGACCCTTTGTAATACTGCACTGCCCAGCCATACCCTGGGACCTCTTTGAGGCAGAGCTCTTTGGTTATGTGAAGGGTGCCTTTACGGGCGCCCTGGTGGATAAAAAGGGAAAGGCTAAGTTGGCGGAGGGCGGAACGCTGTTTTTAGATGAGATAGGAGATGTGCCCTACAAGCTCCAAGCCAAGCTTTTGGCTTTTGTGGAAAGAAAGAGCTTTTTCCCCTTGGGTAGCTCAAAGGAAGAGAAGGCAGATGTAAGGCTCATCTTTGCCACCAACAGGGACCTAAAAAAGATGGTGGAAGAAGGAAAATTCAGAGAGGACCTTTACCACAGAATAAGCCAGTTGGAAATACAAGTGCCACCACTCAGGGAAAGAAAAGAGGACATAAAACCCTTGGTGGAATACTTTACAGCCCTTGCCAACGCCGAGTTGGGAACGGGCGTGGAGGGAGTGGAGGAGCAAGCACTAAGAAAACTCATGGACTATTCCTTTCCGGGGAATGTTAGGGAGCTGAAAAACTTAGTCTATAAAGCGGTGCTTGAAACAAGGTTTGGAAAGATAAAGGACTTTGCCCTTCATGAGGAAAAAAGCACCTCCTCCTTTGAGAAGGCTCTGGAATTTTTGCTTGATGCGGTGCCAGAGGAGGAACTTCCAAACCTCCTTGAGAGGGTGGAGCTATACCTTATAAAAAAGCTCCTTGAAAGATACTCAGGGAACAAATCCAAAGTGGCGAGCCTTTTGGGAGTATCCAGAAACACCTTGGAAAGCAGACTAAAAAACCTCAAATAAAATTTGCTCAACTTTTGAGCAACCATTGTCAAAATTTGAGCATTCTCGGGAAGGTTCTGTTTTGAAAAGTCTTGATTTTTCAATGTTTTAAAATTGGCACGAAATTTGCATATATAAAAAAGATGAAACCCTTTAGGAGGTGTGGTGATGTTTATGACAAAAATCTCCAGGAGAACCTTCATAGGGGGGAGCGCGGCAATGGGCGCTCTCTTGACCTCGCCGGAGCTGGTGAAGGCTCTCACGAGCCAGCCCTACCCAAGGGTAAAGGTGGCAAACATCAGGAACCTGAGGGTAGGCGAGCCAGTGAGCTTTAACTATCCAGATGAGAACTCTCCCGCAGTTCTTATCAAGCTTGGAGAGAGGGCTCATGGCGGTGTTGGACCGGATGGGGACATAGTGGCATACTCTTCCCTATGCACCCACATGGGCTGTCCTGTTAGCTATTCCAAAAAGCGGTTTGTGTGTGCGTGCCACTACTCTATGTTTGACCCCGCAAAGAACGGACAGTCCTATCAAGGACATGCTTCTGAGTGGCTCCCTCAGATAATCCTACGCTTTGAGCCAAGGACAGGAGACATATACGCGGAGGGAGTGGAAGGGCTCATCTGGGGAAGAGTTAGAAATGTTCTGAAAGCTACTAAAAAATAAAGGAGGTGTAAGCCATGGCGCTGTTTGAAAGAATGGACCGCATACCAATACCACCAAAGGATGCCCAAAAATTTACCACCGTCTGCCAATACTGTAATGTGGGCTGTGGCTACAATGTCTACAGGTGGCCAGTAGGCAAGGAGGGTGGTCTAAAGCCTGAGGAGAACGCCTTAGGTATAGACTTCTCCAAGCAAGGAGTAGCCCTGCAAACCCAATCAATAACTGAAACTATGCACAATGTAGTAAAGGGTGAGGACGGCAAGCTTTACAACATACTCATAGTGCCCGCGATGGACTCGCCCATAAACAGAGGAAACTACTCCATAAGGGGTGGAACCAACGCACAGGCAGCCTATTCACCCACAAAGCCCACCAGAAACAGGCTACGCTATCCTCTGATAAGGGTTGGGGATGAGTTTATGCCCGTCAGCTGGGATGAAGCCATAGACCTTATCGCAAGGGTTGTGAAGGGCGTAAAAGACAAATGGGGACCGGACTCTGTGGCGATGAAGATCCACGACCATGGAGGCTCTGGCGCTGGCTTTGAGGACAACTGGGCGGTAGGAAAGTTCTTCTTTATAGCGGTGGGTACCAGAATGCTCTCCATCCACAACAGACCCGCCTATAACTCCGAGGTCTGGGGGCAAAGGGAAAGGGGAACTCACGAACTTAACTACACCTACGAGGACGCAAGGCTTGCGGACACCATCGTGCTCTGGGGTGCCAACGCCTTTGAAACTGCATCCGTCTTCTACACAGAGCACATGATACCAAACCTCCAAGGTGCAACCACAGAGGAGAAGAAGAAGGAGTATCTGAAGGGAGAGCCCGCAGAACCCGCAAGGATGATCGTCGTGGACCCCAGGAGAACCGCCAGCGTAACTGTTGCTGAAGCAGTGGCACCCGATAGGGTCCTCCACCTTAGGCTAAACCTTGGAACAGACTATGTGCTTGCCAACGCCATAGCAAGGGTTGTTTGGGAAAAGGGATGGTGGGACAAGGAGCTTGTGGAAAAGAGGACAGACCTGAAGACCTTTGAAGATTACAAGAAGAAATCCCTAATGCTTGACGTCCCTTACGACGAGTTTATGAGCAGGGTGGAAAGGCTAACGGGAGTCAAAAGGGCAGACATAGAAAAGGCGGCCGAGTGGATCGCCAAACCCAAAGCAGGAGGCTTTAGAAGGAGAGCCCTCACCATATACGAAAAGGGTATAATATGGGGCTATAAGAACTACGACACCATAGCAGCCATTGCCCAACTTGCTGCACTTACTGGAAACTACGGAAAGCCCGGCACGGGCTGTGGAAGACTGGGCGGACACCAAGAGGGCTATGTTAGACCTCACGGCACGTCAAGGGCAAAGCTTGTGGGCTCCATATACGCAGGAGGACCACCACCCAACATAGACGAGTATGTAAAGAACGACCCAAGGGCAAAGGTCTATTTTGTGGCTGGAACAGACCCATATCTATCCACACCCAACTCTCAAGCTTATAAGAAGAGGGTGCACGAAAGGACGCTTACGCTCACAAAATATCTTTCTGAACAGGCAAAGCTGGCAGGAGAGCCCGCCGGCTCTGAAGAGAGGGCAAAGAGGATCCTTGAAGGTCTTGAAAAGACGGACGGTCTGTTCATGGTGGTTATAAACATGTATGAGATTGAAACCGCAAGGGATGCACATGTCATACTACCCGCAGCGGGCTGGGGAGAAACACCCACCACTTCCATAAACTGCAACAGCAGGCTTCTCAGGATCTACGACCAATTTATGGCACCTCCCGGAGACGCTAAGCCCGACTGGTGGATCTGGGGAAGGATCGCCACCAGGATGAAGGAACTATACGAAGCGGAAGGAAACCGCGAAGAAGCCAAATACTGTGCAGGCTTTGATTGGAAGGACGCCGCCGAGGTGTTCAAGGATGGTGGAAAAGATTTCCCAGACAACAGGGTCTCGGAGGCAGACGAGGCAATGCTACCCGCAGAGTGCTACAGGGGTGTAACCTACGAATATCTCAGAAAGGTAGGGCAAAAGGGCATACAGGTTCCCGTTCGCATAGACCCCAAGACGGGAGAGCTTGTGGGCACAAAGAGAAGGTATGTGCATAGGTTTGGCACACCGGATGGTAAGTTCAAGTGGTATGGCACAGACCCATGGGAACCCGATCCCATGAAGTTCTACCCACCCCAGATCACCAAATACTTCCAAGATGGCAACGACAGGAAATTCCCCTTCTGGTTTACCAACGGAAGGACGCAAATATTCTGGCAAACGGGCTACAACGACAGGTATCTGCCTGAGAAGGTCTATACCATACCCTTGCCCTACATAGAGGTAAACCCAGAGGATGCCAGAAGGCTTGGAATTAAGAGCGGAGACATTGTAGAGGTGTATAACTTGGAGGGCAACGCCATAGCCCTTGTGTATGTAAACGACGCACCCCCTCCCGGAACGATATACGGCATAATGTATCACTGGAAAGGTTCCCTCAATCACCTTACCACCGACTACACAGACCCCAAAACCACCATACCTTGGTATAAGGCTTCAAGGGTGGCAGTAAGGAAGCTAAAGGGCAACCTGGAGGATGTACTCAAGAACACCTCCCTACTGCCCATAAACGACTTTACTACCTAAAACCAACGGGGGCTTGTGCCCCCTTGGTATAAAAAAACTTTAGGAGTTATCCAAATGATAGACCCTGAAACGCTTTCAAGGGTGCGCATATTCCTCAGAGAGGAGGGGGTGATAATCCCTAAGGGACCCATAAAGGAGTTTTACTCCCAGCTCATGAAGCTTTCGGGTTTTGGCATAGGTGGTCTGCTTACCTTCTCGGGTAAAAAGGCAGGGAAAATAGCCGGTGCCTATATAAGAGAGATCGTGGATAAAGAAGAGCCCTCTTTAAGTGATGTAGCATCATATGTGATAACCTTTCTTCAAGAGGCGGGTATCTGTAAGGTTGAAGAGTACAGCTTGTTAGACCATCATGTGCTTTTTAAAGTTAAGGATTCCTTGTTTGCGCAAGGTGTAGAAAATAAAAAACCCGTTCGCATGCCTTTGAGCGGTGTTTTAGCGGGAGTATTTGAGGAAATTACAGGCAAGGAGTGGGAATGTAAAGAGCTTGAGTGCCAAGCACAAGGAAAAGAATACTGTATTTTTGAGATAAAACTCAAGCAGTGATGGTTTCTATTAAGCATTGCTTAATTTTTGAATGGCTTTGCTCAATCCTTGAGCGAGTTCTAAAGACATGTCCTTGATTTTTCTTAGCTTTAAGCTCCACCCTATGTTGGCATGCTTTTTGCATAAATCTATGGAATGGAGGACCACGGATGATAAAGAACTTTGATGTGGTTGTGGTGGGTAGTGGTCCGGGCGGTTTCACCAGTGCCCTGATCCTTGCAAAACAGGGTTTTAAAACAGCGCTTGTAGAAAGGGGAAAGCTGGGTGGGACTTGCCTTCAGAGGGGTTGTATACCAAAAGAGGGTCTGTATCAGATCGCACGCTCCGCCTACTTTCTAAAAAAGCGTCTGGGAGTTTCCGTCCCCTTGGATTTTGAAAAATCCCTCCTTAAGGTTAGAGAAAGGATAAATAAGATAGAAGAAAACGCAAAGTTTTTACTCAGAAAGGAGGGTGTTGTCCTTGTGGAGGGCTCTGCAAAGCTTGTGGATGAAAAGGTCATCAAGATTGGGAGAAACACTTACCTTAAAACAGACCACATTATTTTAGCCTGCGGTTCAAGACAAAAAGAGGCTGGCGTAAGCGCGGAGGACCTTCTGACGGGCAAAGTTAAGCCAAAAGGAAAGATCCTCATTGAGGGTTCTGGTGCCACCGCCTGCGAGCTGTCTTTTATACTCTCCACCTTCGGCTTTGAGGTGTTCTTAAAGGTGGAGGGGAGGCTTTTGAAAGATTATCCAGTGGAAGAAGAATTCGTTGAAAAGCTTGAGAGGGAGTTGGAGATGTGTGGTGTAAAATTCACCACAACCAACGAAGACGCAGACCTTCTTGTAAAGGCAACCGGCAGGGTCCCCAACCTCTATGAGGAGGATTTTCCCTTCCTTGAGAGGGACGAGGAGGGTTATGTGAAAGTTTCACCTTATATGAGAACGAACCTTCAAGATGTTTATGCGGTGGGAGACATAACAAAGCCTATGGGTGCAGCTCATGCCATAGCCAAGGCAAAGAGTGCCTGTCAGTGCATAATGGGTTGTCAGCAACCCTACAGACCCGAGCTGGTGCCCGTAGTAATATGCTCCGCATTGGAACTGGGCTTTGTGGGAAGTATGAAGGAAGGCAGGAGAATAGTTAAGACCTTAAACGCCAACACAAAGAGCTTTGTGAACGGATGGAACGGTATGGTCAGCATTATTGTGGACGAAGAAGAAAAGCTCTCTTACTTTTCTATGTTAGGTGAGTGCGTAAGCGAGCCCATGAACTTAGCTTCTGCCATTATCGGAAGTGCCCTCTGGGACCAGTTCTTCTTTTCCAACAACTACACACACCCCTCCATCTGCGAATCCTTCTCCGACCTGAGCTTGGAGTTTATGTTCAATTTGCTAAACCTTTGAATTCTTCAATGAACAGAGCGCTCCTTTAAGAGTCTTTCCACATACACATGCAGATCGTCCAAAGGCACTGTGCCAACCTTTTCGCCTCCCAAGAACACCTCCACCGCCAACTTTACTTCTCCGTTTACCTTTACCTTGGTGCCCACAAAGCCTATGTCTCCCGCACCGTGCTGTCCGCAACCCTTGGCGCAACCAGACCAGTGCATTCTTATGGGTTCCTCTCTTGGTAATCTCTCCGAAAGGTAGTTGGCAAGCTTTATGGCGTCGGGTTTGTTTTCTATGACCCCAAAGGCACATGTCTTGCTTCCCTGACAAGCCATAAGCCCTTCAAAATAAGGGCTGTTTGAGATCCTATACCTTTCAAACAATTCATCATCAAGAAGCCCGTTAAGGTTCTCCTCCGGCACATTAACTATGTAAAGGTTTTGATATGTAGAAAGCCTGACCTCACCGCTTCCATACCTTTTGGCAAGCTCTGCCACTCTTTCAAGGTCGGTCCCAGTAAAAATGCCCGCTGGAACCACAAGGCTCACCGCATACAGTCCTTTCTTTTGCCTTATTATTCCGCATCGCTCACCAACCTTCTGGACAAGCTCCTCTCCCCTTCTCCATAAGTTCCTCATGAGCCTCTGCTCAAGCTCTTTTCTAAAACCGTCAACGCCCAACTCTTTTATCAAAAAATACAGGCGGTTTTTATTCCTATCTTCCCTGTTTCCCATATCCGAATAAAGTTCAAAAATTCCTTTGGCTATGTCTAAGACTTCGTGCGGTCTTACAAAGATGTCCAAGTCAAAGCCAGCCACCGGTCCACCAGAACCGATCTTCCCACCTGCATAAACATTAAAGCCTATCAGACCATCCTTTTGGGCTAGGTAAAAGCAAAGGTCGTTATATTTGCAATTTATAGCGTCCACCTTTGAACCCAAAATAGCCAAGTTAAATTTTCTTGGGAGGTCTGCGTATTGCTTTTTACCTAAAAACAGCCTCTCAATGTTCTTAGCTATGGGGATGGTATCTATAACCGATTCCTCTACGAGCCCCGAGAGGGGGTCCCCCGTTATGTTTCTTATGTTATCCATTCCAGTCTGTAAAGTTGTCAGACCAACTGTTTGTAGAGCCATCAGCACTTCGGGAAGGTTCTTAAGCTCTATCCATCTTAGCTGAACCTGTTGTCTTGAGGTGAGGTCTACGTCATTTTTGCCGAACTTCTTTGAAAGGTGGGCTATTATCTTAGCCTGCTCCGATGTGAGCCTTCCGTGGGTTATTCTTATCCGCACCATAAAGTAGCCGGGCGTTGCCTTTCTGTAGAAGATGCCATACCATTTTAGCCCGATGTCTCTATCCTCCTCCGGGATCTCCTGCCAATCCTTCCACTCTTCAAGCTTTTTCAAAAGTTCCCTTTCAAAGGGATGTTTTTGCTTTTTGTATTCTTCAACTTTGTTTATTCTTGCTGGCTTTAACTTTGCATGCTTTCTAAGAATTTCCTCTACAACAACCGCACAGCTACCGCATGAGGTAGAAGCCTTTGTAGCCCTTTGGATATCCTCCAATGTTTTGGCGCCCTTTTGTATGGCTTTTAAAATTTCTCCGTAGCTCACCACATTGCAGTTGCAAATTATGTCTGACGGTTTCCATTCCCTCCTTTCTTCTATGAGCAGGTCCCTTATTAGAAAGAAGGGGTCGTCTATGGTTCCCTTTGTTCTCAAGAGTTCCATAAATCTTTCACTTCCCTTAAGGTTGCCATAGAGAATAAAACCTTCCAACACCCCCTCTTTAATAACCGCCTTCCTGTAATTTTCCTCATCCTTATATAGGAATACCTGATCATCTTTGCCTTCATGGACCTTTCCTGCGGACATCAACCTAACGCCCGCCACCTTTAACACGCTGTAGTCTAAAGACCCTTCGTATTTTTCCACATTGCCATAGACAAGGTTTTTGGCACATACCCTTACCTGTTCCATTATGGGATAAAGGGTGCCGTAAGTTTTTCCTCTATGCTCAATGCATTCCCCCACCGCGTAGATGTAATTGACGGAAGTTTCAAGAAAATCATTTACCAATATTCCTCTGCGGACCTTTAGTCCGCTCCTCTGTGCAAGCCCTGTGTTTGGTTTTATACCCGTTGCTATGACCACAAGGTCTGTCTCCAAAACTTCCCCATCGGCGAACCTAACGCCCTTTACCCACTTTTCTCCCAGTATCTCCTCCGTCTTTTTGTTCAAAAGAACCTTAATGCCAAAGCTTTCAAGCTTTTTCTGAAGCATTTCGCTCGCGGTTGCATCCAACCACTGTTCCATAAGAATGTTCAGAATATGCACCACATACACCTCAAGCCCAATGTCCCTTAGAGCCTTGGCACACTCCAAGCCAAGGAGTCCTCCTCCTATCACCACAGCCCTCTTTGATACCCTTGCCGCCTCCAGTATGCCAAAGACATCCTCAAGGGTTCTGAATAAGAAAACTCCCTTCTTTTCGTAGCCCGATATACGAGGCACATTTGGCAAACTGCCAGTGGCTATAACCAGCCTGTCATAAGGGTATGTTTTACCCCTTGAGGTTATAAACTTTTTTGATTCTGGGAATATTTTATCTACCCTTTCTCCCAAATGGAGCTTTATGTCTTCCTCTTCAAACTTCTGAAGGCTCTTTAAAAGTAATTGGTTGGGCAGTTTTGCCCCAGCCAGCAGGTCTGTTAGGTATATGCGATTGTAAGGGGGCGTCCTTTCCTCTCCAAAGAGATGGATCTCAAGGGATGGCTCAAGGCTTAAAAGCTCATCCACAAGGGCACTTCCTGCCATTCCTGCACCTATTATCACAACCTTCATACTTTCACCTCCAACCTTACATTCTGCAAAAAGCATGCCATGATGCTTACCCTCTGCGTAGTTGTGCCAAAAGGAAGACCCACAGGTCCTAAAAAGACTTTTGCTTACATTTTTACATTTTTGTAAATAATTTTACAATGTAGAGTAAGCATATACCCAAAGAGAATTATTGAGGGACAAAATCCTCATCCAGTTATTACTCTTGGCATTTCTTTTGCAAGAATATGGGGCAGAGGTGGTAAAAATGAACGAGTTGGTAATATTAAGGATGAGGACAGAACTCAGAAGCCTGTTTGAAAACGCAAGCCTTACAAAGCTGGAAGATAAGCCTTATACCTGTTTGGCACAGAGGGTCCTGTGATGAGAGAACTTCTCATTATAGTCAGGAGAGAAAAATCTTTTGATGTAAAAAACCTCCTGTGGGGTATGGGGCTCACTTATGTATCAAAAACTGTGAAAGGAAGGGGTAAGGAGGGGGGGATAGGATACAAAACGAAAAAAGGACTGCTCATGTCTTTACTTCCCAAAACGCTGATCATCACATGGGTGGAGGATGACCTCTACGAAGAGGTGATCAAAAAGGTTATAGAACGCGCTCACACGGGTTTTTATGGCGACGGAAAAATCTTTGTGGTTGGAGGGCTGACATGAAGATGGTAAAGGCTGTCATAAGACCGGAGTTGCTTTACGAGGTTATGAAAGCTTTAGAAAAAGAGGGATTTAAGGGGATAACGGTTGTGGATGTGGTGGGTAGAGGCAAAGAAGGGGGTATTCAGTTGGGCGAACGAGGTTATGAGGAACTTGCCAAAACCCTGATAATGGTTGCTGTAGAAGACGAGCAGGTTAGCAAAGTAGTGGAGGTTATTATCAAGCACTCAAACACAGGCATGTTTGGAGATGGCAAAGTGTTTGTATGCCCTCTTGATGAGGTTTGGACTATAAGAACCAAAAAGAAAGAACAGGAGGTTAGCTATGAGAACAAACATTGAAGAACTTTCCAAAGAGCTCTTAGCAAAGAAAAAAGAACTGGGGCTCAAGTGGGAAGACATAGCCCGTGCTTTGAATAAAAGCGAAGTTTACTGTTGTTTGCTTCTTTATGGTTATGCACAGGCTGATGAACAGGAAATTGAGATGTTGTCTGACCTTTTAAAGATTCCCAAGAAGCAGCTTGAAAGTTTAAGGGATGCTCCGCTGAGAACTCCACAACATCCAATACCTCCCACAGATCCCTTTATATACAGGCTTTACGAGATGGTTGTCCTTTACGGTGTAGCTTTAAAGGACTTAGCCCACGAAATATTTGGAGATGGAATAATGAGTGCTATAGATGTAAAGATTGATTTGAAAAAGGTAGTAGAAGATAACAACGACCGCATGCTTCTTGTAATAAATGGTAAATGGTTAAGGTACAAAAAATTTTAAAAAGGAGGTGTAACATGCTAACACGCAGAGACGTTGTCAAAGGCTTTGCCGCAGGCGTAGGTGCCACCCTTATGGGTCCTTATATTTCAAAAGGTGCAAGTAAAATTAGGATCGGCTTTATACCCCTCACCGACTGTGCAACCGTTGTTATGGCACAGGAGCTTGGGCTGTTTAAAAAGTATGGAGTGAATGTGGAGGTGACCAAGGAGGCAAGTTGGCCCAATGTTAGGGATAAGCTTCTCAATGGTGAGCTAACCGCCGCCCACACTCTTTTCAGCCTTCCGCTTTCTGTCTATACGGGCGTTGGGGGACCAAAGGGCAAGGTTATACCCATAGTTATGGTGATAAATTTCAACGGGCAGGGAATAACGCTTGCCAACAAATTCAAGGGTAAGGTGGGCTTTGGGGATATTAAAAACGTAAAAAAGGCAGTTCAGGAAATTATAGCAAAGGAAGGTGAATGCACCTTTGCAATGACCTTTCCGGGAGGGACGCACGACATATGGTTGAGGTATTGGTTGGGTGCCTGTGGCATAAACCCAAACAAAGATGTAAGGGTTATTCCAAACCCGCCACCGCAGATGGTGGCAAACATGAAGGTGGGAAGGATGGATGGCTTTTGCGTTGGTGAGCCTTGGAACGCAGTAGCTGTGAGAGAAGGAGTAGGTTTCACACACCTTGCCACCCAAGATGTGTGGAAGCACCATCCCGAAAAGGTCCTGGCTTTTCACAACCAGTTTTTTGAAAAGAACAGAGAAGAGGTAAAGGCTATAACGAAGGCGGTGCTGGAGGCTGCCAAGTGGTGCGACGACATGAAAAACAGAAAAGAGCTTGCCAAGGTTTTGAGCCAGACAAAGTATGTAAACGCTCCCGCAGATGCCTTGGAATCTAGGCTCTTAGGGATTTACGACCTTGGCATTGGAAAGCATACCTACAAGGATGACTATATGCTCTTTTATAAAAACGGAGAGGTGCCCTTTCCCAAAAAATCTTATGGCATCTTCTTCTTAGCCCAGTTCAGAAGGTGGGGAATGGTCAAAGAACAGATCAACTACAAGGCTGTCGTGGATACCATAATCAAACAGGACTTTTATGTTAGCGTAGCAAAGGAGATGAACATACCCATACCGAAGGATGACATGAAGCCCTTAACGGGCTTTATAGACAGTGTGGTCTTTGACCCCAACGACCCTGAGGGCTCTATAAAGAAGTATGCGGTTAGGGAGGTTTAAATATGAGGCTATTTAGGTATTCACAGTCCATACTCCTTGCTATGCTTGGTTTTTTTGGCTTTGTCATCTTATGGTGGCTTTTAACATACTTTCTTGTCAAAGAGCTTCCACAACCACCGCAGGTATTTAGCAACCTCTTTGAACTTTTAAAGAAGCCTTTTTACGATGCGGGACCCAACGATAAAGGTATTGGCTGGCAGATCTACTATTCCCTCAGGAGAGTGCTTACGGGCTTTTTTATCGGTAGCCTTATTGCCATTCCCCTTGGCTTTTTGATAGGCATGTCCGACAAGCTCCGTGCTATGTTCAATCCTATAATTCAAATTCTCAAACCTGTTTCTCCTCTTGCATGGTTTCCCATAGGTCTTGCAGTGTTTCAAGCCTCTGATAAGGCTGCGGTTTTTTCCATTGCCATAACCTCCCTTTGGGCTACTCTACTGAACACCGCCTACGGTGCCTCCTCTGTGCCGGAGGACTACAAAAATGTAGCCAAGGTCTTTGGGTTTTCAACACTAAGATACCTCAGGTATGTGGTGGTGCCCTACACGCTACCCTTCATGCTAACAGGTTTAAAAATCAGCATAGGTATAGCGTGGATGGTGATCGTAGCCGCTGAAATGTTGGCTGGTGGCACTGGCATAGGTTTTTACATCTGGGACTCTTGGAACGCCTTGAACCTAAATAATGTGATCTCTGCTATTTTGCTAATAGGGGTTGTGGGCTTTATCCTTGACTACTTCTTTAGCTATCTCCAAAGGAGGGTTCAAATATGAGGGCATACTTGGAAATTTTTAATGTTAGCAAATCCTTTGGAAGTTATACAGTGCTCAAGGACATAAACCTTCTCATAAACAAAGGGGAGTTTATCAGCCTTATAGGGCACTCTGGATGTGGAAAATCCACCTTGCTTTTCATAGTGGCAGGGCTCACGGAACCAACTACGGGCAGTGTGATCTTGGATGGTAAGGAGGTGGTCTCTCCAGGACCCGACAGGGCGGTGGTCTTTCAAAACTACAGCCTCTTGCCTTGGTTAAGCGTATGGGACAATGTTATGGTGGCTGTAAAGTCTGTCTTAAAAGGTCTGAGCAAAAAAGAAATGGAGGAGAAGGTAAAACATTACCTTAACTTGGTGGGAGTTTATGAGCATAGGCACAAAAAGCCAAGCCAAATTTCCGGTGGGATGAAGCAGAGGGTTGCCATAGCACGGGCTCTGGCGGTGGAACCTAAGGTTTTATTGCTGGACGAGCCCTTTGGTGCTTTGGACGCCCTTACAAAGGCTATTTTACAGGATGAGCTTTTGCGTATATGGGAGGAAAGCAAGCTAACATGCGTTATGGTGACCCACGACATAGAGGAGGCTTTATACCTTTCTGACAAGGTGGTTGTTCTCAGCAATGGACCCTCTGCAAAGGTCTTTGATGTGGTAGAGGTAAATATCCCAAGACCGCGGGTTAGGTCGGAGATTGTAAAGCTAAGGGAGTATATAGAAACAAAAGAAAAGCTCCTTTACTACTTAACTACAGTTCTCAGGAAAAGTGCATGAGTGCGAAATTTCAGTGTCCATACTGTGGCGTGGGTTGTGGCCTCCTCATGGGGGAGGGAAGGGTGAGGGGGGATAAAGACCACCCTGCAAACTTTGGGGATGTGTGTAAAAAGCCCCTCTACTATCCAAATGTTATGAACAAAGGGAGGCTTCTCAAGCCTATGTATAGAGAAGATAAAAAAAAGTCCTTTGTAGAAATTGACTGGGGCACCGCCTACGAAATTTTGAGACAAAAGCTAACGGAACTGGAGAGAGAAGGGCTTTATTTCTATGTCTCGGGACAGTTGATGACAGAAGATATTTATGTGATCAACAAGTTTGTTAAAGGGTTTTTGGGAATAAACAACATAGACGCCAACTCAAGGCTCTGCATGGCTACTCCAGTGGTTGCCTACAAGTTAGCCTTTGGCTCCGATGGTCCTCCATGCACTTATGAGGATGTGGATGATGCGGATGCCTTTGTGTTTGCAGGTTCCAACGCAGCATGGACCCATCCGGTGCTGTTCAAAAGGGTATTAAAAAGAAAAAACGAAAGTGCAAAGGTGGTGGTAATTGACCCAATAAGGACGGAGACCGCAAGGAAGGCGGACCTCCATATACAACTTAGGGCTGGAACAGACATAGCCCTCTTTAACTCGGTGCTCTACATCCTATACAGAGAAGGATGGATAAACAAACAATTTATAGAACAATACGTGGAAGGATTTGAGGATACCATCGCAGAGTGTATTAACTATCCTCCCGAGATAGCATCAAAAATATGCGATGTGGAGGTAAGGGATATTTACAAACTTGCTGAGCTTTATGCCTTTAGTAAAAAGCTCATATCCTTCTGGTGTCAGGGTTTAAATCAGTCTTCCCTGGGAACTTATACAAACCTCGCCCTAATAAATTTACATCTTGCCACAGGAAGATTAAACGATAAAGGCTGTCCCTTTTCTCTGACCGGACAACCAAACGCCATGGGTGGTAGGGAAATGGGATACCTATCCAACGGACTGCCCGGATACAAGGATGTAAGGAATGAAGAAGATAGAACCTTTGTGGAAAGCTTTTGGGGTTTGGAAAAGGGCACCATCAAAGCCCAGCCAGGTCCCACTATCACCGAAGCCATAGACCTTATGCTGGATGGGAAAATCAAGTTCCTGTGGGTAGTATGCACTAACCCTGCCATTACATTGCCCAATCTTAATAAGGTAAAGAAAGCCTTGGAAACAGTCTTTCTGGTGGTTCAGGATGCCTACTGGAATGAGGCTTGTTCTTTTGCCAATTTGCTCCTCCCAACTGCACAGATGGGTGAGAAGGAGGGTGTAATGACAGGGTCGGATAGGACGCTAACCTTTTGTCAAAAATTTTCTGAACCGCCGGGCTTGGCAAAACCAGACTGGCAGATATTTAAAGGGTTTGCCCATTATCTTGGTTTTGAAAAATATTTTCCTTATGAGAGCTCTAAGGATGTTTTTGAAGAGCTTAAGGAACTAACAAAAGGAAGGTTGTGCGATATTTCAAGTTATTCCTATGATGTTCTACCAAAGAGATGGGGAAGAAGGTGGCTTTATTTGGACCTAAAGTTTCCCACAGACAACGGAAGGGCTAAGATGCATCCAACTCCCTATAAGCACAGACCTGCAAAGTTCATACTTATCACTGGCAGAACAAAAAATCAGTGGCACACAATGACAAGGACAGGAAAAAGTGAAGAACTGCTAAAAGGTGAAGAAGAACCTTTTCTACTTATGAGCCAAGAGGATGCTTTGGCGCTTGGAGTTTCAGAGGATGATGTGGTTGAGGTTAGCTCTGATAAAGGAAAGGTACAGTTAAGGGTGCGCCTTGGAGATATAAAAAGGGAACACCTTTTTGCACCCTTTGGATACGGAGGTGTGAACGCGTTAATAGGGGATAAATCAGACCCCTTTTCAAAGGAGCCCGAACTGAAGTTTATAGAAGTAGAGGTAAAAATGCTATGAAAAATAAAAGGGTAGCCATATGTGCTACAAGGAGGGCGGACGATATAGCCAAAAAGGTCCTTGAGCTTGGTTTTGAGCCTTTTGTAGAGGATGTGGTTATTATGGAAAAATTGCCTGAAAATGTGATGGCGGAGAACATAAAAAAAGCTTTGGACCAGGAGCCGGATGTACTCTATTTCACCACGGGAGAGGGGACCCAGTTAATACTTCAGAAAGCTAAGGAGCTCGATTTAGACAAAAGGCTAAAGGTTCTAATGGAATCTGGTAAAGTGTTTGTAAGGGGCTATAAGGCAAAAGGTGTCCTTTTATCGGAAGGTTTTAAAAACTTTATTTATGTTGAAAGCACCCACGATCTAATAGAAAAGCTAAAGGATGCCAACCTTTCCAACTTGAAGGTCTTTATTCAGATGTATGGTGAAAAGCTACCCGATTTGGAAGCCTTTCTTTTAAGTAAAGGTGCTTTTGTGCTTGAGGTTTGGGTTTATAAGTATCAGATGAACCTAACTAAGATGGATGCGTTCATAGAAAAGTTGATGGATGGCTTTTATTCTGCTGTCCTTTTTACCTCAGCCTATCAGGTGGATTATGTGTTCAAAAGGACTGAAGAAAACTCTAAAAGATCAAAGCTTATTAAAGCCTTGGGTCAACTCTCTGTAATTGCAATGGGACATACTACAGCGGAAAGGCTATTTGAACATGGACTTATAAGAGTTCTATATCCTAAAAAGGAAAGGTTAATTTACGCCCTGGACATTTTAGAGAAGGTCCTCAGCGATGGGTAAGGTGTATTTAGTGGGGGCAGGACCTGGAGATGTAGAATTGCTGACCTTAAAAGCCCTAAGGCTAATAAAGTCTGCGGATGTTATCATCTACGACAGGCTCATAAATCCAGAAATTCTTACCTTCGCAAAACCCGAGTGCGAGCTCATATACGTGGGAAAGGAAGAGGGTTACCACACATTAGAGCAGGAAAAGATAAACGAGCTGTTGCTTGAGTATGCCCAAAAAAGGGATGTGGTTGTTAGGCTGAAAGGTGGAGACCCATTCGTCTTTGGAAGGGGAGGGGAGGAGATGCTCTTTCTTGCTGAACATGGTATAGAGGTTGAGGCTATTCCGGGCGTGAGCTCAGCAACAGGAGTGCCAACCTCTGCGGGCATACCCTTGACCTTCAGAAGAATTTCTTCCTCCTTCGCGGTGATAACGGGGCATGAGGACCCAAGGAAAGAGAGGTCCAGCATAAACTGGGAATGTTTAAAGGGCATAGATACATTGGTTTTTCTGATGGGGGTTTCAAGGAGGCAGTTGATCGCCCAAAGGCTTTTGGAGGTGGGAAGAGACCCAAAGGAGCCCGTAGCCTTTATTGAAAAGGGCACCACCTTTGAGGAAAGGTTTGTAGTATGCACCTTAGAAGGTCTCGCAAAGGAACCTCCTGATGTTAAACCTCCTGCAATTATGGTGGTGGGCAAGGTGGTTGAGCTTAGGAAAAATATTAAAGATAAAGCACTTGCCAGCTTAATAATTTAACACCCATCTGGTGCAGAGGTGGTAGCTGGGCTTTTACGCTTTGGAGATATTTTAGTTTTCTGTTGTCAAATTTTATTAGCCAGATTATATTTAATCCAGAAGGAGGAGTAAACATGGAAGATCTGAAGATGTCTGCGGAAGAACTATTTCAGAAGGCTTATATACTTCATATGACTGGCGAGCTTGATAAGGCAATAGAACTTTACGAAAAGTCCGCGGAGATCTACCCAACTGCCCAGGCATACACCTTTATGGGTTGGGCATACAGCATGAAGGGAGATTACGAAACCGCCATAGAACTATGCTTGAAGGCTATAGAACTGGACCCAGATTTTGGCAACCCTTACAACGATATAGGCTCATACCTTATCGCTTTGGGAAGGTATGACGACGCTATTCCTTGGCTGAAAAAGGCTATAACTGCCAAAAATTATGAACCAAGGCACTATCCACACATAAACCTTGCCCGCGTCTATCTGGCAAAGGGTATGTTCAAGGACGCCCTGCAGGAGCTGGAAACCGCCATCAAGATCGCCCCAGACTATAGACCAGCCCACATTCTAAGGCATCAGATATTAGCAATGCTGAACTAAATTATTTGCTCTCAAAGAGCACTTCCCTCTCTATCTCAAAGTAAAGGTGATAGGCATTAACAGGATTAACGTCAAAGAAAACGGGTAATTGGGAATAAGCTGGGTCTATCTTTAGCATCTCTTCGTTGGCTTTTGCACGAACCTCTTCCAAGCTTAAGCCCTCTTCGTAAAGCTTTCTTACCACGCCCCTTATGTCTTGGATGTATTTTTTGGTCCAAGCTACCTGCCTTTTGATGTTTTCCTTTCCAAAGAGAGGCTCTCCATGACCTATGAGTAGAACTTCTGGCTCTAGCTCAAGGATCTTGTCCAAGCATTCTATCCAACTTTTGGAATTACCCGAGCCAAGGAAAGGCACCCGTCCACCAAAGACTATGTCCCCGGATATGAGAACCTTCTTTGAGGGAACCCAAAGCACCAAATCTCCATCGGTATGCGCCTTACACCAGTGATGGATTTCAAACCGTTCTCCTCCCAACAGGATCACCAAGCTTTTATCTACCAAAAGGTCCGGAGCCATCTGCACAGTGCCCTTCATTAAATCCTTTCCGAGCACACTCAACCTTGCGTTGAACATTCTTTTGGCTTCATCACTGCCCAAATATTCCAAGGCATAGGGATGGGCTATGATGATGGCTCCTTTTTCTTTAAAGGCTTTTGCTCCGTAAAAGTGGTCTGTGTGATAGTGGGATAGGATCAAATACTTTATGGGTTTTTTGGTCTTTGTTTGGATGGTTTCTACGAGCTCTTTTCCCAGTTTGTAAGTGCTGAGGGCATCAAAGACTATAACTCCATCCCTTGTAGGGATAAAGTAGGCGTTGGATATAAAGCCTCTGTTTTTTGGACTTACCTGTTCATAAACACCAAAAACTCCGTATATACCCGGGCTAAGCTCCTTTAAAGTTTCTTTAACATGCTTGGGAACTGCAAAAGATATAGAAAGAAAAAGGAGCAGTAGGCTAAAAAGCCTGCTCACCCCTTGCCTCCTTTATGGCAGACTTTATGTCTTGGTCTGCCTTGCGGAAGATGTTTGCCTTGTCCTCTTTGAGGTGCTTGCTGTAGGTTCGGAGGAGGAACGGAATGTTTATGTAGCCCACGCCTACCGTCCCGTTAGGCTTTTCGTAGGTATAGACCCGGCAAGGTGCCAAGGTGCCAAACTGAGGAATATCCTTAAGAATAGCCTCCCCGTAGGAGAGATTGCACGCCAAGAATATGGAAAACTTGGGACTATCTTGGGATACCTCTATCACATCCAGCACATTCATGTTTACCCCATCCAAGGAGGTCTTGAAGAGGGTTTTAAACTCATCGTATCCTAAGCCCTTTACCTCCTCCTCATACACAAGCTCCTCCTTTGGTGGTGGCATCCTAACCGCCTTTAGCTTTTTCCCGCTTTTTTCTGAGAGAGCAGTCCTGAGCTGTCGGTAGGTTTTCTTTACCGCCAACCTTTCCTCTTTGGTTAGCCTGTTGCCATACTTAGAGAGAAAGACATTTTCGTTTATCAGGGTTGCGTAGATTTTTCCATCCTTTGACTGATGCACCGCTACGCTACAGGGCACCACATTGCTGAGGGCAGGAGCCTTAAGGAGGATGCTTTTCATCTCTGGCATTTCACAGCCAAAGATCACATAGTAGTTAGGAAAGTCCGCAGAGCCCCTTGCCCTTATGGCGTCGGATATGGTAAGGACCCTTATAACCTTTATTCCCTTCTCCTCCATTCCTTTTTTTACATCATCCACCGCCTTTTTGAAGTCCCTTTCCTTCAGAGGATAGGTAAGATACATCACCTTTACTGGGTCCATTCCGAAGGAAAAGAAAAAGAGGGAGAGGAGAAGGGTAAAAAACTTTGCCATTTTTCACCTCCAGAAGCAGTCTGTGTTGTAAGGGTGGTCTAAAACCTTCACATTGGGCTTTCTTTCCACCACCAACTCCTTCTTCTTTTTAATGTAGTTTATCACGATCTCCCTTATGTCCGCCTTTTCTGGTTGCACTCCGGGTGGGGGTGGTCCTCCATAAACCGCCACCAAGTATTCTTTGTTCTCTTCCAAAGGTTTGCCCTTGATCCTTACATTCCTCATACGCTCTCCCTGTTTGGCATTTACCTTTAGTTCATACTCTACGCCGTATATCCTTGACATATCTCCGCCTTGTTGGTATAGAGGATTGGGATTAAACACATTGTCCGCCACATCCTCCCAGAGCACCAAAAGGTCTTTGCCTTTCCTCTTGAGCAAGAAAACTTGAGGATAGGTAATTCCAAGCACATTATAAACATCCTCAACCCTTACGGGACTGTTTGGCAAAACTGCCGGTCCCCACCTGTAGCCGGGGGAGGTCCCCACATCCAAACTCATTACCGCATCCACACCGTGGAAGTAGTCCGCCAAGGCTTCGCCTATGAGCCTATCCCAAGTGCTGTATAGGGTATCCCTCTTGTAGAGGAACGTCCTTGTGGTGGCTATAATTTGGTTGAACTCCTTCTCGTAAGGTTTATACCATTTTTGCACAAGCTCCTTAGCACCCTTGTCTTCGGGGACAACATCCGCAAGGATGGGAATAAGCTTGAACCTATAGCCTAACACTCTTTTGTTTCTCACTTCCAGGTCCATCACTCCCACGAACTTTCCGTGGCTTCCGGGGGAGACAATTAGCGTATCTCCCACTTTTACCGGAGTGGGCGTTACATCGTGGGTGTGCCCAGAGATCACCAAATCTATACCCTTCACCATCTTCATAAGGGCTATATCCAGGGGTAAGCCGTCGTGGGAAAGTAGCACCACCAGATCTACCTTGTGCTTTTCCCTGAGTTCGTTCACATAGTTCTGTAGTTCCTCCGGTCTTACACCATAACGCCAGCCTTCCGTATAAACCCTCGGGTTTGCCAAGGGAGTAAATGGGAAAGAGCTTCCTATAATGCCAACTTTCACCCCATTTACTTCTTTTATGTCGTAGGGTGGGAATATGAGGTCTCCAAAGGTGTCGTCGGTTATGTTGTAAGAGATAAACTTAGCCTTTAAGTGTTTATTGACGATCTCCAAAAACTTTTCTTTTCCTACTGTCACATCCCAGTGGGCAACAATGTAGTCGTAGCCCACATAGTTTAGCCAATCCACTATTGCCATTCCGTCGGTTTTTAGGGCTATGCCGGAGGTTACCCAAGTGTCTCCACCGTCAAGTATTAGACATCTGTCCCTTCCCCTCTGATTGACCAATGTTTTTATAACCGTTGCCATCTGGGGGGCACCGCCCGTTTTTCCATACTCCCTGGCTAACCTCAAAAAGCCCATGCAGGTCATGGTGTATGCTTCCAATGTGTTGGGCTTTAGGTTGTAATACTTGAGAAAGTCCATACCCGCCAAAAAGCCGGGTGTTCCCTTTAGGTTCTCGGGTGCAATAAGGTTCATCGGCTCTGGGAAATAGACGGGCTTTAGGTGCCCGTGGATGTCTGAAGTAAAGACCAAAGACACATTACCGTAGGGCTTAGTATCCAAAAGCCTTTCAAAGCTTGGCTTTTTACCAAAGGACAGCCCACTAAAGCCAAGAGCCATTACCGCGGAGTATCCGAGCAGTTCTCTTCTTGATAGCATTTTCCCCTCCTACGAAAAATAAAGGGGGCAGAGCCCCCAAGCTTTTACTTATTTACGGGCGATTCGGGATGTAAAAGGTATGTGGCTATGTTCATAACATCCTCGGGAGACAGCACTCCATGATAGCCAAACCGGGGCATGGAGGAGCAGGGAAATGCATGCCAAGCGTTATAAACGATATTATAGACCGTCTTTAGCTTTTCCAAACCTTCGGGAGTGTTCATGTTCTCCTTGGTTATGCCATACCTTTTCCCATAACCAGTTAGCTGTGGTCCCATGGTCCCACCGGGAACGCCCTTCTCTATAAGGTGGCAGGCGTAGCAGTTCCCGCCCCTGTCGGTGGGCTTGTCAGCAAAACCATAGCTCGCAAACCTTCCGCCTCTTGGGTTATCCACCAGCTTTTTACCCTCTTGCCAATCTCCCCAAAAGATGCCCCACTGAGGATATTTTATATTCTTGTTCTCAAGCTCTATAACCTTTGCTATCGCTTGGGCGGGCATGGCTTCCCTTGAGGGATACTGGGAACATATCCTTTGTGATTCGTCTTGCTCTAACTTCCATCGGAACCTTTGGTCCTTTTCAAAGCCAGAGAGGAGCACCTGCCTAACCTCTTCCGGTTTCACTCCAGCCTCTTTTTTGGTGGGTTGCTTTTTCTGTTGGGCAGGAGAAATACCAACCAAACCAATGGCTAAAAGTCCTAAAAGCAGTGTTTTTTTCATCTTTTACCTCCCTATGCTCGGAACTTTTATCTCGGTGCCGTTGGCAGTGCCATACAAGAAGGTAGACAGTGCAACCGCCAAGTCTGAGTGGGGTTCAAATGGGGACCATCTCATCTGTCTAATACACTCCGAATATCTGAAGTGCATGGTCATGGGCTGAGCCCACCGAACCAAATACTTTGGGAATGTAGCTACAGCGTGCCCTGCCTCTCCGGGTCTGTCCGCACTCCAGAGCCTTGTTGCCCTTATTCTAACTTCACTTTGCCCCGCGTGGCAGGTGGCACAGTTAAAATCCCAAGGTCCAAGCCTTGCGTAGTAAATCTGCTTACCCATCTCATACATACGCTTAACTTGTGGGTCCTTGAGATTAACATTGACCTTGTAACCGTTAGAAGCCATAGACATATACATAACTATGGCGTCGTATTCGCCCATGCATTGGCTTTTACCCCAACACTGTTGGACAAATTTTTTAACCTGCTCTGGCGTCATGCCCGCATACTGCTGAAGGCACCAACCGATCCTAGTTTCAAGGTCCATCACCTTTTTGGCATCGGGGAAATACCTCGGTAGCTGTGCAAACGCACCTTCTACCTTGCCCGGTCCAAGTCCGAAATCGCACTTATCAAGGTTGTATTTCTTGAAGGCTTCCTTACCCATCTCCGCCCATATCTCGCCAGGGTTTATTCCCTCTGCCATCATCCTGTTGAACTCCTGCACAAGCTTTATCTCCTGTTCGGGAGACAGCTCTTGGTCCTGGGCTTTAACGGTTTGGTAGCCCAAAAGTCCCGCACAAGCGAGCCCAAAAACCGCAGAGGTCAAAAGTATTTTCCTCATGGTTGCACCCCCTTATTTAACGGTTATTTCCGCAGTCTTTTCCCACTTCCCACCCCTGTTGTCTTCGTAAGCGATCTTTATAACTCCGGAGCTATCTGCCTTCAAGGGCAAAGCTATGAACGGGTTGGCGCTAATACCCGTTGCCATGATCATCTCGCTTACAAGCTGGTCGTTGTGAAAGAGCTGTAGCTTGGTTAGGAAATGTCCGGGAATTTCCTGACCGGTTTGTGGGTCCCTTCTCCTGGATGCCATGGGGTGAGTGATGACCATCTGCACCCTAATAATCTGCCCTTTCTGTGCTTCTTTTGGCACACGAAGTATAGCTGTTCCTATAGCCATCGAACACCTCCTTTATGGGATTTTTAGTTTGTTAGCTTATTTTATCCGCAACCACCGGCAGTTACCTTAACCTCCTTGGTTGCCATTACAAAAGTGCCGTCCTTTAGTTGCAAAATAGCCCTAACATTGGAGGTCTCTCCCATTTTGATCCTTGTGGATAGGAATACCTGTCCATTTTGGGGTGTGTATTTCACATCCGTTACCCAAGGAGTAGGGTTTTTGTCCACGAAGATCCAGAGCCTTTCCACTTTGTCTACTGGTATGTCCGCCTCCACGGTGATGGGCACGTTGGCACCAGATTCTGCAATGGTGGGAACGGTTAGCTTGATCTCTGCGATCTCTTTAATTGCGTTTAGCTCCACTCCAAGCCTCTTTTTGACTTCCTCTTCAAGCTTGGAAGCGGCAAAGGCAGGCTTAATGGCTGGGGCAAAGGTAAGCCCCGCTACTGCTACTGCGCTGAGCAGTAAAAACTTCCTTCTGTCCATGGCTATACCTCCTAACAGGTTTTTATGCTATTTTTATCCGCAACCACCGGCAGTTACCTTAACCTCCTTGGTTGCCATTACAAAAGTGCCGTCCTTTAGTTGCAAAATAGCCCTAACATTGGAGGTCTCTCCCATTTTGATCCTTGTGGATAGGAATACCTGTCCATTTTGGGGTGTGTATTTCACATCCGTTACCCAAGGAGTAGGGTTTTTGTCCACGAAGATCCAGAGCCTTTCCACTTTGTCTACTGGTATGTCCGCCTCCACGGTGATGGGCACGTTGGCACCAGATTCTGCAATGGTGGGAACGGTTAGCTTGATCTCTGCGATCTCTTTAATTGCGTTTAGCTCCACTCCAAGCCTCTTTTTGACTTCCTCTTCAAGCTTGGAAGCGGCAAAGGCAGGCTTAATGGCTGGGGCAAAGGTAAGCCCCGCTACTGCTACTGCGCTGAGCAGTAAAAACTTCCTTCTGTCCATGGCTATACCTCCTAACAGGTTTTTATGCTATAAAGTTTGCAAGCTTTGTTTATGGTGTTTAGGTAGTCACCCTTTGGTCTGCTACCAAAGATAAGGCTGACTACCCTGTCTTGCTTTGGGTCGTATATGACAAGGGTGGGAGTTCCGGGCACGCCAAACCTTCTTGCCAACTTGCTCCCTTCCTCCGACCTAATGTCCAGTTCCACAAATAGAAAGTTCCTTAGCTTTTTTTCTACCTCCTCATCGGAGAAGACAAAGTCCTCTACCTGAGAACAGTATGGGCAAAACTGACTTTTGAAGTAGAAGGCTATTAGCTTGTTTTCGGCTACCGCCCTTTGGATAGTCCGTTCTATTGGGTTTGCAAGGGCAAAGCCCACCCACGCAAAAAGCACCAAGAAAAGACCATTAATGAGATTGTTCCTCATCCTCATAGGTAAAAAATATATGCGCTGATCGGCGGTTTAGCCTTAATTTTTTCTTATAGTGCATATAATAAGGGCTTATATAAGGATTTTTGAATGTTATCATAAGGGCAACCTTTTGTGCTTTATGTAGTAAAGGACTGTAAGGGCAATTAAAGTTAGGGTTATCAAAGCGGAAAGTGGAAATGCTAAGGTTCTGTTTATTCTCATAAAAGTATCAAGGAGTAAAAGGAAGAGCAGATAAAAGCCGTAGGCTACCAGCACAAAAGATAAAAATTGAAAAAAGTAATGTTTGACCCTTTTTAGCATTCAAGCCTCCAGCAATTTTTCAATGGTTATTGCAACGCACTCTCCTAAGGCTTTTAGGTTGTAGCCTCCCTCAAGGGCAAAAAGCACCGGCAGGTTCATTCTCTTGGCGGTTTTTAGAATGCTTTCCACGATCTTTGCCACACCCTGTGTGCTAACCTTTAAAAAGGTTAGTGGGTCATCCCTGTGAATATCATATCCCGCAGAGACCAAAAGAAATTGGGGGGAGTACTCATAAATGAGCTTGGGCACCAAGTTGGTGTATATGTCCTCATACTCTGCGTCTCCCGTTCCCGCACTCAAGGGCACGTTGTAGGTGTAGCCATAGCCTTTTCCTATACCCTTTTCTTCCGCAGAGCCTGTGCCCGGATAAAAGGGATATTCGTGTGTGGAAAAGTAAAAGACCCTGTCCTCTTCGTAAAAGCTCCTTTGGGTGCCGTTGCCGTGATGGGCGTCAAAGTCTATTATGAAAACCCTATCAAAGCCTTTCTTTAGTAGGTAGTGGGCACCGATGGCTATGTTGTTAAAAAGGCAAAAGCCCATAGCCCTTGACCTTTCTGCGTGATGCCCCGGTGGTCTTAGGGCACAAAAGACTGCAGAGACCTCCCCAGACAGAAGCCGGTCAATGCCCTCAAGCACCCCACCCACAGCATAGAGGGCAGTCTCGTAGGACATATTATTGGCGTAGGTGTCTGGGTCCAGATATCCTCCTCCGGAGGCGCAAAAATCGTGGATCTCTTGGATGTAGTTTACGTCGTGGTTTAAGCTCACCTCCTCCACCGTTGCCCTTCTTGGTTTAATCTTCTGCACATGTTTAAAAAGCCTCCTGTTTTCTATCTCTTGCATTAGGCTTATGAGCCTGTCTTTGTTTTCTGGATGTCCCTTTTCGTTGTGCTCCAAATATATGCTGTCATAGACTATGCCCGTTTTCATTGAACGCCTCCTCCAAGCCTTTCCTTCAGTTCATCCAACTTAGTTAGTTTTTCCCAGGGGAGCTCTTCTTTGCCAAAGTGTCCGTAGCAGGCGGTCTTTTTGTAGATGGGCTTTCTTAAGTCCAAAAACTCTATCATCCTCCTTGGGTTCAGTGGGAAGAGCTCCCGCAGGGCTTCCTTTATTCTCTCCTTTTCTACCTTCTCGGTGCCATAAGTTTCTATATCAAAGGCAACGGGCTCGCTGACGCCAAAGGCATAAGCCAACTGAACAAGACAACGCTCCGCAAAGCCTCCAGCCACCACATGCTTTGCCATCATTCTTGCCAAGTAGGATGCGCTCCTGTCGGTCTTTGTAGGGTCCTTGCCGGAAAAGGCACTTCCCCCCGAGTAGGCAGTGTCTCCGTATGCGTCGGAGACGATCTTTCTCCCGGTCTGCCCCACATCAGCCACAGGACCGCCAAGCACAAACCTGCCAGAGGGATTAACGAGAATTTTTGTTTCCTTGCTCATATACCTGCTGGGCACCACCTTCTTTACCGCCTCCTCCACCAAGTAATCCTTTAGCTTTTCCAAAGACACATCCGGGTCATGCTGGGCAAAGAGTATGATGTCTTTCACAAATAATGGCTTTGTGCCTTCATACACAACTGTAACAAGGGCTTTTCCGTCCGGTCTTAAAGAGGGTGCCTTTCCCGTTTTGCGAAGGTCTGCCAGTTTTTTAGATAGAGAGTGGGCTAAGCTTATTGGAAGGGGCATGTAGCTCTCTGTTTCGTTGCAAGCATAACCCACCACCACCGCAGTGTCTCCCGCACCCTCTTGGGAGAGCCCAAGCACGATCTCTGGGCTTTGCTCCTCTATGGATATGATTACCGCGGATGCATCCGCATCAAAACCAAGCTCCGGTCTGTTGTAGCCTACCTCCTTCATGGTGCTCCTAACGACCCCCGGAATATCCACGTAGCCCTCGGTGGATACATGTCCCGCCACAAAGGTCATGCCCGATATTACCATTACCTCCAAGGAGACCCTGCTGTAGGGGTCCTTTCTTAAGAACTCATCCAGAAGGGCGTCTGCTATAAGGTCTGCCACCTTGTCTGGATGTCCCTCCGTGGGAGATTCTGCCATCCTTATATGCATGGTTTTAAAATTATAAACCGCACCTAAACAATTTCTATTATTCAAGCCAAGGCATAAAGAGAAGGGTTTTATAATTAAAGCCATGGCTGGCGTCTGGGAAGAAGCCTTAGTAGAGGAAGCCATCTATTTGATAGCCCACCTTGCCCAATCTGAACAGCATCTTATGGAGATAGAGGGGGAGACAAAGTTGGAGGACCTAATGCCCATAATAGACGGGCTGAGGAACAAAAGGAAGATGGTGGGAGATGTGCTCTTTTCAGTACTGAGGATAGAGGGAGAAAAGGAAAAGGAAGAATTCCGCACAAAGCTTGAGAGCCTTTGGTGTTCCTTAAAGCATCTTGCCATGGCGTTGGTGCATTGCGATGAGACGGTGGAAAAGCTCATAAGAAGGCTTGAGTGCCATCTGCAAAGCGGAGATACGGAAAAGGCACAAGAGTTGTCCAAAAGGGTAAAGGAGCTATACGAAGTTAGGCAATCCATCAGAAATTTTATAAAGATGCTTTTGTTTGATATTTCCAAAAAGCTGAGCTCTGCACCGCAGGTTAGGTGTAGAGAGGACCTATGTACTTTGGAGTAAAGCATGCCCTACAAGGACCTAAGGGAATTTTTAAGAAGGATTGAAAAAGAAGGAGAGCTGGCAAGGATCAGGGAGGAAGTCTCTCCCATCCTTGAGATCACCGAGATCACAGACCGAGTTTCCAAGATGCCCAAGGGCGGAAAGGCTCTGCTCTTTGAAAGGGTAAAGGGCTATTCTACCCCAGTTTTAACCAACATGCTGGGCTCCGAAAAAAGAGTAAAGTTAGCCCTTGGTTATGAGAACCTTGAGGACATAGGCTGGAAGCTATACAATCTTTTAAGACCGGAGATTCCACACACCTTTTTGGACAAGCTAAAGAGATTGCCCGAGCTAAAAAAGCTAAACGATGCCCTCCCAAAGGTGGTAAAGGATGGTCCCATCCGGGAGGTGGTAAGGAGGGAAAAGATAGATGTCCTTGAGTTTCCCATCTTGCAATGCTGGCCAGAAGACGGCGGAAGGTATATAACCTTTGGGCAGGTGATCACCAAGGACCCAGAGAGCGGAATAAGAAATGTGGGACTTTATAGGCTTCAGGTGCTCTCTCCCACCGAGCTTGCCCTACATTGGCAGATCCATAAGGACGGAAACCATCATTATTGGAAGGCAAAGAGGCTAAAAAAGAGGCTGGAGGTAGCCATAGCCATCGGTGGAGACCCGGTGCTCTCTTATGTAGCTTCCGCGCCACTTCCGCCGGAGGTGGATGAATACCTATTTGCAGGTCTAATAAGGGAAGAGGGCGTGGAGCTCATAAAGGGCATAACGGTGGATTTAGAATATCCAGCCCATGCGGAGGTCGTTATAGAGGGCTACGTGAACCCAGAGGAGCCCTTGGTGGATGAGGGACCTTTTGGAGACCACACGGGCTTTTACACTCCGGTGGATAAATACCCCAAGATGCACATCACCGCCATGCTCCATCGGAGGGGCCACATATACGTGGCTACCATAGTGGGCAAGCCACCCCAAGAGGACAAATACATCGGCTGGGCAACGGAGAGGATATTTTTGCCCCTTATCAAGTTCAACCTGCCAGAGGTGGTGGATTATCACCTGCCAGCGGAAGGATGTTTTCACAACTTCTGCTTTGTGTCTATAAAGAAAAGATACCCGGGGCATGCCTTTAAGGTAGCCTACGCCTTGCTTGGTTTGGGTCTTATGTCCCTAACAAAGCATGTGGTGGTCTTTGATGAGGATATAAACGTTCATGACTTTGGAGAGGTGCTGTGGGCTTGGGGCAACAATGTGGACCCATCAAGGGATGTGCAAATTCTGAAGGGTCCCATAGATGTTTTGGACCACAGCACCAACGAAGTGGGCTTTGGTGGAAAGATGATAATAGACGCAACAACTAAGTGGAGGGAGGAGGGCTACACAAGGCAGTGGCCCAAGGTTATTGAGATGTCGGAGGAAGTGAAAAAACGCATAGATGCCATTTGGGATAAATTGAACCTTTGAGTTAAATTAATCCCTATGTGCGGTATTTTTGGAATTTTTGGTGTGGAGAACGCAGAAAAGTATGCCTTTTTTGGTATATACGCCCTCCAACACAGGGGGCAAGAGAGCGTAGGCATTGCGGTTTCTGACTTTGAAAACCTGAAGGTGATAAAAAAGGCAGGCTTGGTGCTCTCTGCCATAAAGAAGGAAGACTTAGAGCAGGCTAAGGGCTATCTTGCCATAGCCCACGTTAGGTATGCAACCGCGGGCAGGTTTGGGGCATTCAACGCCCAACCTTTTTTAAAAAAAACACCCATAGGTGAAGTGGCAGTAGCCCACAACGGCAACTTAGTCAATTTCAAAGAGCTAAAGGACGAGCTTTTGCAAGAGGGAGAGGCTTTTGAGTATGATTCCGACACAGAGCTATTCCTTTCCCTCCTTGGCAAGGGAACATATACACCCGAGGGCTTAAAGCTACATCCCGAGGATGAACAGCTTTTACCATACTTCTTTTATGTTTTAAAAAAAGTCCAGGGTGCCTACAGCGTGCTTTTCCTCTTAAAGGATCGGCTTATAGCCATAAGGGACCCATACGGCTTTAGACCTTTGCTCATGGGAAGGTTAAAGGATGCCATACTCTTTGCCTCTGAGAGCTGTGCCTTTGATATTCTCTCTGGAGAGCTTTGGAGGGAGGTAAAGCCAGGGGAGGTGGTGGTGGTAAGCAAAAGCGGTATAAGAAGCTACTTTCCCTTTAGTTATTCAAAAAAGGCTATGTGCATCTTTGAGTTTGTTTATTTTTCAAAGCCAGAAAGCTACATATTCAACGGATGGGTTTATAACATAAGAAAGAAGATGGGCGAGGTGTTGGCACAGGAGGATGGGCTGATTGCGGATGCGGTGGTGCCTGTGCCAGACTCGGGCATAGTGCCCGCCTTGGGCTACTCTCAGAGAAAGGGCATTCCCTTAGAGCTTGGGCTAATCAGGAACCACTATGTGGGAAGGAGCTTTATTGAACCCACCCAAGAGCTAAGGGACATAAAAGTGCTCATGAAGTTAAACCCAAACCCGACAGTCCTCAAAGGAAAAAGGGTGGTGGTAATAGATGACTCCCTCGTCAGGGGAACCACCTCCAAAAAGATCGTAAGCATGTTAAGAAAGGCGGGAGCAAAGGAGGTGCATATGCGCATAGCATCCCCTCCGGTTATCGGTCCCTGTTATTACGGCATAGACACCCCCACAAGGGAAGAACTCATAGCTACAAAGTTCAGCGTCCAAGAGATCGCAGAATTTATAGGTGCAGACTCCCTTAAGTATCTCTCTTTGGAGGGACTAAAAAGCTGTGTGGAAGACCCAGAGGACTTTTGCACCGCCTGTTTTAGCGACCAGTATCCTTTGGAGGTAAAAGAGGAGGTTCAGAGGATAAGGGAGATATAGCGTCTTTTATAGTCCTTATGGTCTCAAGGGCTCTTCTTATGTCCTTTAAGGAAAGCATGTTTGGTCCGTCCGAAAGGGCTCGGTCTGGGTCTGGATGCACCTCCATAAAGATACCATCGCATCCCACCGCCACCGCCGCCCTTATAAGAGGTAAAACAAACTCCCTCTGACCCGCAGACCTATCGCCTCCGCCACCCGGCAGTTGCACGCTGTGGGTGGCATCGAAGATCACTTTGGTAAATTGGGACATGATCACCAAACTCCTAAAATCCACCACCAAATTGTTGTATCCAAAGGATACGCCACGCTCAGTGATGTAATAATCCACCGCACCACCCACCTTTAACTTTTCCACCACATTTTTTGCATCCCAAGGTGCCATAAACTGTCCCTTTTTCACGTTCACAGGCTTTCCACTTTTAGCACAGACTAAAACCAAATCCGTCTGCCTACTCAAAAAGGCGGGAACCTGCAACATATCCACCACCTGGGCAGCAGGTTCCACCTGCCAGGTTTCATGCACATCGGTGGTAATCTTTAACCCAAACTCTTTTTTTACCTTCTCAAGGAACCTAAGCCCCTCCTCCAAACCGGGACCCCTAAAGGACCTTACCGAAGACCTGTTTGCCTTATCAAAGGAGGATTTAAAGTAAAAGTCAAACTCAGGAAACTCCAAAGAAAGCTTGCTGAGTTCCTGTGCCACCCTAAAAACTACATCCTCGCTTTCTATAACACACGGACCTGCAATTATTAGCATGAAAGAAAATTATAAACCCCCGCGGATGCGGGGAAGGTAGTTTAGCTGATCTCTATCTTGAGGCTGTTCTAAAAATCCCTAATTGGGATCGTCCCCCCAGCGGATAAGGGAACTAACCCTTTCCCTCACCCCGTCCCACGCTCCCTTGCGGGAGGAGAGGAGTATCTTCCTCTCAAGAACAGGGAAGAGGAGGGCTACCTTCAGAACCTGCTGGACAATGGCAAGGATCGTCCAATCCTTCCCGTCTTCAGGGTTCCTTCCATTGGTCCCACAACGGGCACCCAGCAAGCTCTGAAAGCTTTGCATAAGCAGAATTATATCACTCTTCGGAAACTTTTCAAATAGGTTTGTATTTTTAGAACTATTTTATCTCTATCTTTGCCTCTTTGGAAGTTTTCTCTTTGGGAAGCCTTATTTCCAAAACGCCATCCTTGAACTCTGCCTTTACGCCCTAAAGCTTGACCTCTGCCGGCATTGCCACCACCCTCTCAAATTTTCCATAGACCCTTTCTACACGATGGTAGGTTTCCGTCTTCTCTTCCTTTTCCTCCTTCTTCTCTCCTCTTATGATGAGGTTGTTGTCCCTTACCAGCACTTCCACATCTTCCTTTTTCACACCGGGCAGTTCCGCCTTTACCACCACCTAACCGTCCGTTTCATACACATCCAACGCGGGAGCAAAAAACCTTTCCGCAGGCTCCTCCTTGGCAAGAAACTCCTCCATGAGCCTGTCAAACTCTCTCCTTATCCTTTCAAGCTCCTCAAAAGGACGCCACACTAAAAGTCCTCTCCTCATGGCTATCACCTCCTTTATAGGTTTTATATGAATAAAATTTAGTATGTTATTATCAAATGTCAAGGGGTAAAATTTCCACCTTCCCAGCCCACCACGTGTTCCGAGCCCACCGTGTGGGATAACAGCCCTATCCCCCGTTATTTGATGATGAATGAATCGTAATTACCTGTTCCCAGCCCATCTGTGGGTATGTGGTTTTTGATATGATTTTTCAAATGCAAGTTAAAAAGGAGCTTTGGAGGAGCTACCATTGGCAAATTCAAAATAGAGTTAAAACTCAAGAGGAGCTTGAAAGGTTCTTAAGGCTTTTGCCGGAGGAAATTGAGGGCATAAAAAGAACGCAGGGAATATATCCTATGGCTATAACTCCCTACTATCTTTCTTTGATTGACCCTCAAGATCCGCAGGACCCAATAAGGCTTCAGGCTATCCCGAGGGCGGTGGAGGTGGATGAAAGGGTTCAGTGTCATGGAGAGCCCGATGCCCTAAGGGAGGAGGGAGAGATCCCCGGGCTTACCCACCGATACCCCGATAGGGTTTTGGTGCAAACTACCACCTTTTGTGCAGTCTATTGCAGACACTGTATGAGAAAGAGAATATTCTCTCAGGGAGAAAGGGCTATAAGCATAGGGCAGATAAAACAAACCACCCAATACATAAAGGCACATCCAGAGATCAGGGAAGTGCTACTCTCCGGCGGAGACCCTTTGACCCTAAGCTACGAAAAGCTTGAACTGTTGCTTTCAGAAATTAGAAAAATTCCTCATGTGGAGGTCATACGCATAGGCACAAGGCTTCCTGTTTTGGCACCCCAACGCTTTTTTGACCAAAAGCTTTTGGACATCCTTGAAAAATACTCTCCCATATGGATCAGCACCCACTTTAACCATCCCAGAGAGATCACCCCAGAGGCTCAAGAAGCAGTAGAGAACATACTTCGCGGAGGCATCCCCGTCTTAAACCAAACAGTCCTCTTAAAAGGCATAAACGACGACCCCCAAACCATGCTTGAGCTCATGAGATCCTTAATAAGGATCAAGGTAAAACCCCAGTATCTCTTCCATTGCGACCCTATAAAAGGCGCAGTGCATTTTAGGACTACCGTAAAAAAGGGCTTGGAAATAATGGATTACCTAAGGGGTAGAATCTCCGGATACGCCATACCTACCTACGCCATAGACTTACCCGGTGGCAAAGGGAAGGTGCCCCTGCTTCCTCAGTATCTTTTGGCAAAGGATGGAACAAGGCATGTTTTTAGGAGCTGGCAGGGTGAGATGGTAGAGTATGATATACAAGAGTTTTGATGGTAAAAAGCAGGCTTTTGGCACTGTTTTACTCCCTTAAGGAGATATTTTTAGGAGATGTTAGCCTTTATGCGTCCGCATTGACCTTAAGGTTTTTGATGGTGATCAGTTCTCTTTTGCTCTTTTTTGGATTTTTGGCGAGCTTTTTACCTTTTTTAAGCCAAGAGGAGGTTATGCAGGTTGTAAGCCAGCTTACCCCAAGTTATGGAGAGGGGCTGATAAACAAGCTTTTGAAAATATACAAACACAGAGAAATAGGTTCCGTGTTTTCCTTTTTTATCTCCTACTTCTTTTTGGTAAGCTACGCCGAAGCCTTTGCTAAAGCAATCTCTCATGTTCTAAAGGAAGACATAAAACTCAAAGAGACCCTTCTTTGGGTTTTTATTCCAGTTTATCTTTTGGGTTTTTCTTTTTTCATACTGGTAGGTTCTGCAACCCTTTCCCTTCTTCAGTCTTTTATTCCCAAAAGCCTGAGCTTTGCCCTTAGTCTCTCTAAACCACTTTTATTTTTGCCTCTTATATACCTTATGTATTGGTTCTTTCTAAGAAACACCCTAAAGCCAATGCGTATATTGGAAACCTCTGTGCTTTTCCTTGTTTTCTTGACGCTTTTAAACTTTGTCTTTGGTAAGTTTTTCATCAAGCTGATAAGTCTTAATCCCTTATACGCCGTATTGGGCTCTCTGCTCTCTTTTTTGGTATGGCTTGAGCTTACCTTTTCCTTCCTCTTGGGTGCGGTCGTTTATGCAAAAAAACTGAGGTAAGGTCCTAAGCGGTAGTGGGCAGGATGTGGGCAAGCTGTTTGTGGGTCTGACGCCTTTGATGGACAAAAGGGAAGGATTTTTCCAGCTCTTCTGAATTTCTCACCCGAGGCAAAATTTCATATAAAATTATTTTTATGCAAGTTGGAACTAAAGGGGCGGAGCTTGTTAGGTTTTTCTTTGCACTGTCTGAGCCTATTAGGCTTGAGATCGTTAGGGCTCTGCTGTCTGCCAAAGAGCTGTGCGTGTGTCAGATCGTTCAAGCCTTTGGGCTCTCTCAACCGAATGTTTCCTTTCATATGAGGGTGCTAAGGGAAGCGGATTTGGTGCTTTGGGAGAGGAGGGGAAGGTGGGTTTATTACAGGTTAAACCTTGAAAATCCTATGCTTAGGGCGGTTTTGCCCTTTATTGAAGGTATGGAAGTTTCAAAAATTCAAAAAATAGCCTGTGAGGTAGAGCAATGAAGATAGGTTTTATATGCACGGGCAACTCCGCAAGGAGCCAGATGGCAGAGGCATACGCCAAGTATTTTGCCAAGCTATATGGAAAGCAGGTGGAAATCTACTCCGCCGGTTCCAAACCCGCAGAGAGGGTAAATCCCTACGCCATAAGGGTTATGGAGGAGGAGGGCATAGACATGTCCGCCCACTATCCAAAGTCCATAGAAAACATTCCATACCAAGAACTTGACGTGGTTATAACCCTCTGTGGAGATGCAAAGGAGACCTGCCCTGTGGTGCCCGGGGCAAGGACGGAACACTGGGGGCTACCAGACCCTGCCAAGTATGAGGGCTCTGAGGAAGAAAAGCTGGAATTTTTTAGAAAGATAAGAGACGAAATCAAAAGTAGGGTGGAGGAGCTTATAAAGGGAGTTTGATAGGTGGAAAAGCTTTTAGCCCTTGGGACTTTCCTTTTAACCCTATTTTTGGTTATTGCCAAGCCTAAAAATCTTGGCATAGGTTGGTCTGCATGGCTGGGAGCCATCACCTGCTTAGCCTTGGGCTTGGTGTCTTTTTCTGATGTGGTCTACATTACCCTTTTGGTTTGGGATGCTACCCTTGCCTTTGTCTTTTTGATCTTTATCTCCATCATCTTAGACAGGGCGGGCTTTTTTGAGTGGATGGCTCTAAAGTCCATAGGCTACACTAAGGGCAACGGAATTTTGCTGTTTGTTTCTCTTATGCTTTTGGGGGCACTTATCTCTGCCATCTTTGCCAACGATGGTGCGTCCTTGATGCTAACGCCCATAATCTACTCAAAGATCAAACACCTTAACCTACCCAGTGCCACGATCATGCCCTACATAATGGGCAGTGGCTTTATTGCGGACACCGCAAGCCTTCCCTTGGTGATTTCCAACCTTACCAACATCATCACCGCCCACTTCTTTGGCATAGACTTTTGGAAGTTTGCCCTTTTGATGTTTTTGCCCAACCTTGTTGCCATAATCTCAAGCATCCTTGTTTTGTCCATTTTTTACAAAAAGAACTTGATAAAGCGATATGATCCGGAGGTGCTTGAAACTTATCCTCCCAAGTATGCCATAAGGGACCCTATTGTTTTCGTGATGGGCTGGTTGGTAATACTTTTTATTGGTGTTAGCTTTTTGGTTTTGGAGCTGTTGAAGGTCCAAGTGCCCATCTCGGTGGTGCTTGGCTTTTGTGCCCTCTTGCTCACCCTTGCCACGCTGAAAAATAAGGTTGTGTCAGTTAAAGAGATAGCCCTTCTAACTCCGTGGCAGATCGTCTTTTTCTCCATTGGTATGTATGTGGTGGTTTATAGCCTAAAGAAGGTGGGGCTCACCGATAGCTTGGTGTATGTCATAAGATGGCTCTTTGAAGCTGGAGAGCCCTTTACCATCGTGGGAACGGGACTGCTCTCTGCCCTTCTTTCTGCAACCATGAACAACCTTCCCACGGTGATGGTTGTCAATCTGTCGGTAAAAGACGCCCAGCTACCTGAAAGCATCACCCAATTTTTAGCCTTGGCAAACTTGGTGGGAACAAACATAGGACCCAAGCTAACTCCCATAGGCTCTTTGGCTACCCTTCTCTGGCTTCATATTTTGGAATACAAAGGAGTGCGTGTATCTTGGGGATATTACATGAAGGTGGGCTTTGTGCTAACGATCCCTGTTTTACTGGCGGTGCTTTTTAGTTTAGTTTTTGTCTATTGGCTCAGTCCAAACCCATAAGTTTTTTTACTTCCAAGAGCATTTCTTTTTTGGGATGCCCTTTTTTCAGGGCGTGTTGCAGGGCGATCTGCAGAAGTTTTCTGGGCTCCTGCTTTTCCTTCAAAAGCCCAAGGCGGACAGATTCCCTCAAGGCTTCTGCCAAGTTTTCCACAATGGTCTTCATCACCGCGTCGAACCTCCAACGCTCATAAAGTTTTTCTCTCTCTTGCATGGATTTGTTCATCATCCCGTAAGAAAGGAGCACAATCTTTTCCCAAGTTTTCAGAGTTTTGTCCCACTGATCCTTTGGGAGGTTTTCAAGCTCAATGAGAATGAGCTCCAATACATACTCCACTAAATAGTCCTTCAACTCTTCCACACTGTTGAACCTTCCACCTTGAACGAGCATTGAACTCAGGTCCTTTTTCATAGAAAGAAAATTTAAGCTATAATCTTTGCCACGGGCAGAGATCAAGTGGCTTTTTCAATAAAGTGGGGGCTTTTTGGTGTTCCTTACGCAGATAAGTTTAAGTTGGTGCGTTAGCTTCTTGAATGGGTTTAGAATATGCTAAATTGGAAACGATTCTTCTGTGTGTTGTGCTAAATGTAAGGGGAGACGATAGCAGGGGTGAGGTGGTAGGGGAATTACCTCTCCAATCCTGTGTTATGATTTTAAACAAACAGGGAGGGTTTAGTCATGGATCTAAAAGCACTAAGGGACTATTGGAGGGCCTGCTGTTATGCGGCGGTAGGTATGATATACCTTTGGGATAATCCCCTTTTAAGGGAACCTCTGAAAAGGGAACACATAAAAAGGAGGCTTTTGGGACACTGGGGTGCAAGCCCGGGTATAAGCTTTGCCTATGTGCATGCAAACAGGGTAATAAACAAGTATGACCTTAACTGTATCTTTGTGGTTGGACCGGGGCACGGCGCACCGGGTTATATAGCGCCCGTATACCTTGAGGGAACCCTCAGCGAGTATTATCCTCAGTTCAGCCAGGATGAGGAGGGTCTCAGAAACCTCTTTAGGGCGTTCTCCTTTCCCGGCGGACTTGGGAGTCATTGCACTCCTGAACTACCCGGCTCCATCCAAGAAGGGGGTGAGCTGGGCTATTCCCTCTCCCACGCCTACGGGGCAGTCTTTGACAATCCGGACCTCATAGCCATAACGGTGGTAGGGGACGGTGAATCGGAAACGGGACCCTTGGCCACTGCCTGGCACTGCAACAAGTTCATAAATCCCGTAAGAGATGGGGCGGTTCTGCCGGTTCTCTTGCTAAACGGCTACAAGATAAACAACCCAACCATCCTCGCACGCATTGAAGAGGAGGAACTCCTGAGCCTTTTCAAAGGTTATGGCTACGAGCCAAAGGTGGTGGAGGGCGAAGAAGAGCTTGAGGTTCATGGAGTTATGGCTGAAGCTATGGACTGGTGCGTTGAGAGAATACTCGGCATTTGGGAGGACGCCAGGTCCTCAGGAAGAGTTTTTAGACCCAGATGGCCCATGATCATTCTAAGAACCCCCAAAGGTTGGACTGCTCCAAAAAATGTAGAAGAGTACTACATAGAAGGCTATTGGAGGTCCCACCAAGTTCCCCTGGCGGATGTCAGGGAAAACGAAAAACACCTCAGAATCTTGGAAGAGTGGCTGAAAAGCTACGAACCGGAAAGGCTCTTTGATGATAAAGGAAGGCTGAAAGAGGACCTGAGGAGCTTAGCCCCCAAGGGGAAAAAGAGAATGAGCGCCAATCCTCACGCCAATGGAGGACTTTTGAGAGTTCCCCTAAGACTACCTCCCTTGGAGCAGTTCGCCTTAGATGTTCAAGAACCCATGAAGCTCCATTACGAGAACACGAGACCCTTGGGTGCCTTTTTGAGGGAGATTATAAGGAACAATCCCAACAATTTCAGGGTCTTTGGACCTGACGAGACCCACTCCAACAGGCTCTATGATGTCTTTGAGTTTGGCAAGGCTTGGATGGCAAAGATATTACCGGAGGATCGGGATGAGGGACATCTTGACCCTTACGGTAGAACGGTGGAGATGTTATCAGAGCATACGGTGGAGGGTCTGCTGGAGGGATACATACTAACCGGAAGGCACGGTATTTTAAGCACCTATGAAGGCTTTGCCCCAATAATATCCTCTATGGTAGATCAGTTTGGCAAGTGGTTGGACATATCCTCCGATGTGCCCTGGAGGATGCCTTTATCTTCCCTCAACCTTCTCCTTACCTCCGTGGTTTGGAGGCAGGACCACAATGGCTTTACACATCAGGACCCAGGATTTATAAATGCCATCGTGGATAAGTGGCCCAATGTGGTAAGGGTGTATTTTCCGCCGGACGCCAACACATTGCTATGCGTTGCTAAACTGTGTTTTCAAAGCACCAACAGGATCAACATAATCGTGGTGGATAAACAGAAACATCCCCAGTATCTTGATTTGGCAAGTGCCCAAAGGCATGTGGAAAAGGGCATAGGCATATGGGACTTTGCCAGCAACCATGTGGAAGAGGAGCCCGATGTGGTAATTGCAAGCTGTGGTGATATACCCACAAAGGAGGCAGTTTATGCAAGCTTTCTACTGAAGGAAGCCTTCCCAGACCTTAGGATAAGGTTTGTAAATGTGGTAAATCTCTTCTGCCTTACTCCTCAAACCGAGCACCCCGACGGACTTACAGACCATGATTTTGACCTCTATTTCACCAAGGACAAGCCCATAATATTTAACTTCCACGGCTACCCTTGGCTAATTCACCGGCTCACCTACAGAAGGACCAACCATAAAAACCTTCATGTGAGGGGCTACAGGGAAAACAGAAAAGTAGGCATAGATGCCAGTCACCTTACGTCCTTCTTGAAAGCTAGAGGTGGCATCACCACACCCCTGCAACTTGCCATACTCAATCAGATAGACCGCTTTAGCATAGCTATGGATGTTATAGACAGGGTACCGAAGCTACAGGGCAAAGGAGGAAGTTTCAAAGACAAGCTAAAGAACATGCAGATAGATGCCCTTAGGTATGCCTACACCCACGGCATTGATAAGCCAGACCTTTAAAGGCTATGAAACATATACTTGTTTTTAACTACGGTAGTTCAAGCTTAAAGTATGCCCTCTTTGAACAACTGCAGACTAAAGTGCGAGAAAGTGTAAAGATAGATGGAGTAGAAGATTGTCAAAAGGTGGTGAGACAGGTCATAGCCAACATAGAAAGGGTTGATGCCATAGCCCACCGGGTTGTTCATGGGATGGATTTGGATTCGCCCTTGCCCATCAACGAAGAAACCATTGAAAAATTGGAGGACTTAGTGTCTCTTTCTCCCCTCCATAACCGTCTTGCCCTTGCGGGTATTGAAGTGTGCCTGCAGGAACTTCCACAGGTGCCCCAGTATGCCATCTTTGACACCTCCTTTTTTAGGGAACTTCCCTTCACCTCAAGTGCTTACGCCCTACCCTTGGAATTTTACGAAAGGGGAATAAAAAGGTATGGCTTTCATGGTATATCATACTCATATCTTCTCAAAGAGACCGCGAGGCTTTTGGGAAAGGAGCTTAAAGAGCTGAGCGCCATAATACTCCATCTGGGAAGTGGAGCAAGCGCATGCGCGGTATATAAAGGCAAACCCATAGATACCTCCATGGGAATGACCCCTTTGGAGGGGCTTGTAATGTCCTCGCGGGCGGGCGACCTGGACCCGGGCATACTCCTTCATCTTCTAAGGGAGAAGAGCCCGGAAGAGTTGGAACATTTTCTTTACAACGAGTGCGGAGTAAAGGGACTTACCGGTAGCAAAGACATAGGCAAAATGGTTCAGCAGGCTCAGGAGGGAGACCCCACAGCCCAAAGAGCCCTTGGGCTTTATGTGTATAGGATAAAAAAATACATAGGCGCTTATTATGCAGTCCTCCCCGAGGTTGACGCCCTGGTCTTTTCCGGCGGTGTCGGTGAAAACAGCCCAGTGGTGCGAGAGCTCGTATGTAAAGGCTTAGAAAAGCTCGGTGTCCTCTTAGACGAGGGTTTAAACAAAGGCAAAGACCTTCCCCTTTTTATAAACAGCCCAGATAGCAAGCTTAAGATTTTGGTTATAAAAACTGACGAGGAGCTTGAGATGGCAAGGCAGTTGTTAGAAAGGGTTTAAGTTCCAAAATCTGTATAATAATCACACAAGGCATATGTTCTGAACATACAGCAGTCTTGCGTGAATTATATCAAAAGTGGTGCTTTTTGATGTGCCCAAAGAAGTCAGGACGCGGGAAGCTCCTTGATAGTGGGTGAAATTAGCTTGGAGGTGATCCTTCTGTAGGCAAGGTAAAAGATCAGTGCCCTCAAGGTGGTCTCCACGCTCATAAAGACCCAAGGGACGATGGGAGAGGGAAAGAGCTTTAAAAAGACATAAGAAGGGACGATCCTGAAAAGCCAAAAGGAGGAGATGTTGATCATGAGGGGTATGTGGGTCTTTCCCATGCCCTTTAGGGCGCCCGAGTATATACTGGCGTATGCCATCTGGGGCTGAGATAGGGCTACGATCACCAAATAATAAACCGCTAAATCTACCACCTGCGGGTCCTTCACAAAGAAGTAGGAGAACTCCCTTGGAAATAGTAGCAGAAAAACTCCAGCCAGACCCATTATAAAGGCAGTAAGGTGGGCTATGGTTGATATGCCACGCTGTAAGCCCTTATAGTTTCCCGCACCAAAGTTCTGCCCAGAGACCACCGTGGAGGCGATCATAAACCCAAAGCCAACCATAAAAGACACGCTTTCAACCCGCAGACCCACTTGGTGCGCTGCAAGCGCCTTGTCTCCAAATCTGGCAACCATACCCACAAAGATGTTAAAAGAAAGACTGGTGATAGCCCTCTCGAGGGCGGTGGGACTGCCAATTCTCAGCATCTTCAGAAGAATATCCCTTCTCAGGTCTAATCTTATGGGGAAGGGTTTCCTGTAGGCAATGTATAGGTAGAGGTATGCCAAAAGACCGAAGATTTCTGAGAGGGCAACTCCCCAACCCGCACCCGCCACCTCCAGCCGGGGCAAGCCAAATTTTCCGTATATGAGAAGATAAGAAGCGCTTATGTTGATCAAACTCATTAAAAAACCTATTTTGAAGGGGGTCTTTGTGTCTCCGTAGCCGTTATAAGCGGCGTAGAAGGTATTTGTGGTAAAGCCCACGGTGATAAAGAGAAATATGGGTTTTAGGTATTGGTGGGATACTTCTGCCACCTCTTTGGAGGCACCAAATTGCACCATAAGGGCTGTGGTTAGGTCTGAACCGAAGAAGGTCAAAGGTAGGGCGATCAAAAAGGCTAAGATCAGTCCCCACAGAAGGGCTGGAGAGGGGTCCTTTCCTGCTCCCACCCTTTGGGCTACTAAAACAGAGGTGCCCGTGTAAGACAGAGCCATCAGGGAGTATATGAACCAGAGCATGCTGGCAGAGTATCCTACTCCCGCCACTGCGGTGGAAGATATACCCGAGACCAACAGAATAGACACACCGCTTTCCACCGTGTAAAGCAGGTTTGAGAAGATGATGGGCAATGCCAGCTTTGAAACCCTCTTGCCTATGGTTATCCTGTCTTCTGAAGGGTCTATGATAATTTTATTGCCCATGAAAGCCCTTCATTACCTCCAACGTCTTTTTATAGCCAAGATCGTAGAGCTCATCCAATTTCCACAAATTGTATGGAGAGTAATCCTCCAGGTCGGGCACTATAACCACATTGCAAAGCTCCTTTCTTTTATCTGCGTTAGACCGCACCGCCAAAAGAAAGCTTCTTATCAACACCGCAAACAGGCTCCTTGGCTTTCCAATGGTAGAAGTAGGATTAACATCCACACCCACTATGAAAAGTCCTTTGTCTTGCACAGGCTCTACTGGAAGGTTGTTGGTAATACCCCCATCCAAAAGCAGAAAGTTTTTAAACTTCACCGGTTCAAAGATGCCCGGCAATGCACAGCTTCCAAGGAGGGGTTCATAGAGCTCTCCCTCCGAAAAGTAAAGGGTGTTTCCACTGAGGATATCCAAAGCGCATATATGAAACTCCCTTTTTAACTCCTCAATGCGTTCTACCTCTAAGTAGTCTTTTAGAAACCTCTTTGCGTCCGTCAGGGAAAAAAAGCCCAGCTTTGGAAGTCTTGGCTTTATGTATCTGAGCCAGTGTTTGGACTTTACGATCTTTAACATATCCTCCGGTGTGTATCCCGCACAGTAAAAAGCACCCACCAGGGCACCCGCACTTACACCGCTTATGGCTGAAATTTCAAAGCCAAGATCTTCTAAGGCTTTTATAACTCCTATGTGGGCAACGCCCCTAACCGCACCACCCGAAAGGACCAAGGCGATCTTCATGGAAAGAATAAAGTATAAACTCTGAGACTGTTCTAAAAATCCCTTATTGGGACCGTCCCCCCAGCCTCTAAGGGAACTAACCCGTTAGAATGCCTCACCCTATCCCACGCCCCTTCCACCAACACGGGCTTCAGAGGGGACAAATCCCTTGGTGGAATTCGTCCAAGAATAGGGAAGAGGATGGCTACCCTCAGAACTTGCCAAGCGGATTGAGAGACCTTTTTAGTTTCTCTCTGCTTGGGATTCCTTCCATTGGCTCCCTTACAGGAGCTTGACTCACTCTGAAGGCTTTGTATGAGATTAGTTAATAGCTCCTTTGCATTCTCTACACTCCTTAGTTCGCTTTTTAGTGCGTTTCTCTTGTATTCATTGCTTTCCTTCTCTATAAGTTCCCTAAGTTCCTTTTCTCTCTCTTCATACCTTTTCAGTGCAAACTCCAAATATGCTTTGTCTTTCAAAAGTTTCTCGTAATTCTCAGGCATGTCCTCTTTAAATCCTAAAGCCCTCCTCCCTATTACATAAGCACCAGCGATGTCCTTATCTATGCTTAACTGTGGTGCATACTTTAGCATGCCAATAACTGAGGTATAGGCAGGATTGACCTCTATCACTTCCACTCCCTTTAACATTGCTACCCTCTTTAGCTTTTGCAAAAACTTTTTGGCGTTCCACTGATGAAGTCTTTTTCTCAGTTTAGCTTTCCCATCTCCACGCATTCCTTTTTTGAGTTTTTTAAGATTCTCCACTGCTATAGCTTTACCTTTCTCAATAGCTAAATCCACTATCTTGTGGGCTAATATCCACTCCTGATGGTCTTTGCCGTTTTGAGAAAGTCCTATAAGGTGGTGTAAGCTGATAGTTTGATAGCTTAGTAGTTCTCCAGTTTTTGACACTTCCGCTATGGCTAAGTGGATGGGTGATGCATTAGTGTCTATGGCTATTACTCCGTTTTCTTTGGTGTATTTCACTTCAGGCGTTGGAATTTCAAAGGATACACTCCCATAAACTTCTCCACTCCTTAACTTTAATTCCACTGTGTAAGGAAAGAAGCTTTTTGTTTGCTTACTTTCCAAAAGCATAATCATAAAGGTTATCCACTTGTCTTTGTTGTTGCTGGGTTCTCTTAAAACTTTTGCATAGATGAACTCCCTGTTTCCTATGGTAATTCTAAGGTGTAGCTGTTCGTCTAAATCTTCAAATCTCATTAGCCTATTTCCTTTATCTTCTTTTGACCCGATGCTTATAAGTGTTCCTTGTCTTATTTCTCTCCACTGCTTTTTAAGTCTTTCTCTCAATTTTCCTGTAAAGTGATTTTTGCAAAGTTTTTCAAAAAGTCTTTTGCCTCCAAACACCACTGGTTTATCCGTGGGATACTGCTTAGCTTTGTAGATGGCTGAGTCAATGTATTTTGTTGGTAATTCAGGGAATAGCTGTCTTAGTCTTTGGTATATTTGGGCATGTGGGTTTTTTGCTTTCTCTTTTTCCAACTCCTTTAGCATACTATATGCCACTCGGATAGCGGAGGATTGCTTACGCATCAGCTTTATGAGTTTTTCTTTGTCTTCCTTTTTCAGCTCAAGCTTGAATTGTAAGCTAACAAACATCAGGGTTAAATTTTAGCTTTAAAACTCTTGTGTGCCAATGGGTTTGGATTTTTAGAACAGCCTCGTATAAACTCTTGCCTTAAAATAAAAAGCTGTGTGGAGGCTTTTAGTTATTCCTTTAATACTTTTTGTTGTTTCCTGCGGTAAAGGCACGCCAACATCTGCAGACAAAAAGGAAACCACACATGTGGAACAAAGGGGAACCCCCTGCAAGGTTGTCCGGGTCATAGACGGAGATACTTTTACCTGCACCATCAAAAATGGAGAGGAAATTAAGGTTAGGCTTCTCGGTGTGGATACACCAGAGAGCAGAGTAAATCCAAAGCTTGAGAGGGATGTCCAAAAGAGCGGTCTGCAAAGGGAGGAGGTCCTCCGTATGGGGAAGATCGCTGCAGAATTTACCAAAAAGCTATTGCCAGAGGGTGAAATTGTTTATTTGGAACAGGATGTGCAAAAGACGGATAAATACGGAAGGGTCTTGGCTTATGTATGGCTAAAGGATGGCAGAATGCTAAACGAGGTATTGGTGAGGGAAGGAATGGCACAGGTCTATACTATCCCACCAAATGTTAAGTATCAGGATGTTCTTTTGGAAGCCCAAAGGAAAGCGAGGGAAGAGGGTAAGGGCTTTTGGAAGTCAGGCTTTTGAAAGAAAATACAACCTTTGCATTTCCTCCAGAGATAGTCCCTCCACCCTCCTTTGGGGGTCTATGCTTGCCCTACGCAAGAGTTCTTCTGGAAACTTGTTTTTTAGGGCTTTTCTCCTGAGGGAAAAGAGCTTGGTTAAAAAAGCTTTGTATTCCGTTGGCTCTATTTCAGGGCTTGGCTCCCTTTTGGTTAGCCTTATTACCGCCGATTGAACCTTTGGAGGGGGCAAAAAGAAGCGAGGGGGAACCGTCATAAGGTATTCCGTTTCAAAAAAAGTCTTAACAAAGACGCCAAGCCAAGATAAACCTTTTACCAGCTTTTGTGCCGCTTCCTTTTGAACCATAAAGACCGCCAACGCAACGCATCTATGGGAAAGAACAGTCCTCTCAAGGATCAAGCTTGCACTGTTGTAGGGCAAATTTCCCAAAAGCTTTAAGGAGTTTCCCAAAAGGCAATAGTCAAACTCGCCTGCATCGGTCTGATAAAGCTTGAGCCTTTGATCTTGTAGTTTTTTTAGCTCCTCTATCATGTCTTTGTCTATCTCTAAGCAGTGGAGTTCTTTTATTGGTTCCTTTAATATCTCCTTGGTTAGGTTGCCCGTGCCGGGACCGATCTCTACCACTATGTCCTCGGCGTTCAAGCGGGCAAACTCCACAATTCTTTTTAAAACTCCCGGAGACACCAAAAGATGCTGTCCGTAGAATTTTTTAAGCCTCAAATTGCCCTGTGCTCCCAATTGGGATATATTTTAAAGCCATGAGTAGGTTTATTGTGTTTTTGATGGTCCTCTTTAGCATAGGGCTTGCCCTATCCTCCTGCAAAGGAGAAAAAGACAAGGGAGCCAACCCTTACGGAACAAAGAGTCTGATCCCTCAATCTGCCTATGCCATGCTGATCGTGGAAAGTGAGAACTGTATATATTGCAAGCAATTAGACAAAGACCTACAAAGGGACACACAGCTACAAAAAGCGGTGAATGGTATGGATGTTTTAAGGCTCCTTGCAGAGAGCAACGCCAGAGTGAAATACAGGCTTGAGGGTAAGGAGGGAGAAAGCATCGAGGAGGATTTGGCAAGGGCTTTGGGTGTTAGGGCATACCCTCACATAATCTTTTACAACTCACAAGGGGATATAATCCTAAGGATTCCGGGCTATGCGCCCCCAAGAACCCTTGCCTGTGCTATAAGGTACGTAAAGGAGGAGTTTTACAAAAAGGAGAACATAAATCAGTTTTTACAAAGGGAAGGGTGCGTTTAAGTTGGACACTTGCAAAAGTGCTCTCCAACCCTTCCCACCCTATAGTCCCTTTGCTTTCTTATTACTATAAAGACCACCTCTCCAAGGATAAGGTCGTAGTTATAAAGTTCCCTGTGTTCCAATAGTCTGCACTCAAAGCTGGCGGGGCACTCTTTTACCCTTGGTGGCTTTACTATTGCGGACGGCTCGGGCGTTAGCTTGACAACCTCCAACTCGCTAACGTGGGGCGGGTAATCCCAAGAAGTTCGCTCAGCCTTTTTCAAAAGGTTATATTCAAGGAAATTGACCACAAACTCTCCACTATCAAGGATATTGCGGGCTGTGTCCTTTCTGCTCCCATCTTCTTTTTTACTTATGGACAGCATCAAAACAGGTGGCTGGTCGCAGACCAGGTTAAAAAAGCTGAAGGGTGCCAGATTAATAACTCCCTCTCTGCTCAAGGTGGATACCCAAGCGATGGGTCTTGGTGCCACCCAATCGATCAAGAGGAAATATAAATCGTCTGGGTCTAATTCCCTTACGTCATACTCCATCATTTTTTATAACCTGGTCACCCAAAGTGTATAAAACTGCACTTATTTTGTGCAGTCGTCCCCTGACCAGGCAGAGGGACTAACCTACGAGCCACCCTTACCCAGTCCCTCAGGCAGACTACTCCGCCTAAGGGAGGAGTTTTCCTCCCCTTTTCCTCCTCCTCTTTGGGAGGAATTCCCCAAGATAAGGGAAGGCTCCGGCTGTGGAGAAAACTTGCCAGCTTTTTAGCAGGAGCTAATCTCCTGCCCCTCACCCGTTCCATCTCACGGTTGACGGGTTCTTGGGTAGCTGGCTCGCTGTCCCCACTGTCATACAAAATTATATACCTTTCTACAGAATTCAGCAACTGTTTAGCACCTCCGCCTTAAGATAATCTCTGAGGACCTCCGGCACTATCACGGAGCCATCCTTTTGCTGATAGTTTTCCAAAATTGCTGCAAGGGTTCTACCCACCGCCAAGCCAGAGCCGTTTAGGGTATGCACAAACCTCTTTCTTCCTTCGCTGTCTTTAAAGCGTGTGTTCATACGCTTTGCCTGAAAGTCCGTGCAGTTGGAACAGGAAGATATCTCCCTGTATTTATTTTGGGAGGGGAACCAGACCTCAATATCGTAAGTCTTTGCAGAGGCAAAGCCGAGGTCTCCGGTGCAAAGGGCAACCACCCGGTAGGGCAGTCCCAATAGCTTTAGGATCTCCTCTGCGTCTGCGGTTAGCCTTTCCAACTCCTGGTCCGAAGTGTCTGGATGGACGATTTTTACCAGCTCCACCTTGTCAAACTGATGCTGACGGATTATACCCCTTATGTCCTTGCCGTAAGCCCCCGCCTCCCTTCTGTAACAGGGAGTGTAGGCAGTCAAGTATATAGGCAAGTCCTTCTCCTCGAGGATGGTATCCCTAAAGAGGTTCGTCAGGGGCACCTCTGCGGTGGGTATCAAATACAGACAATCCCTCTCGCAAAAATACAGGTCCTCTTCAAACTTGGGAAGTTGCCCAGTTCCCTCAAGGATCTCGGGCTTGACCAGATGGGGAACCCATACTTCTTTATAGCCCCTGCTTGTATGAAAATCCAGCATAAAGTTGATCAGAGCCCTCTCTAACTTTGCTCCCCAACCCCACATAACGGTAAATCGGCTACCGGAGAGGCTCGCACCCCTCTCAAAGTCCAGAATACCCAAGGCTTCCCCTATCTCGTAGTGGGCTTTTGGCTCAAAGTCAAAATCCCTCCGCACGCCCCAACTTCTGACCTCCACGTTCTCCGTTTCGTCCTTTCCCACCGGCACGCTATGATGGGGGATGTTGGGAATAGAGAGCATGACGCTCTTTAAGTGTTCCTCCACCTTGGAAAACTGACCCTCCAAGCCCTCTATTTTCTCCTTTATCTCTTTTACTTTACCCTCAAGCCCTGCAGTTTGCTCTCCTTTAGATTTGCGCTTTCCGATCTCTTTGCTCAGTGCGTTTCTTTCTGCCCTGAGGGCTTCCAGATCTTTGAGTATAGACCTTCTTTCTTCGTCAAGCCTTAGTGCTTCATCCACCAATCTTGGATAATCTTCTCTTCTTAAACGCAGTCTTTCCTTAACAAACTCTGGGTTTTTTCTCAAAAGCTCTAAGTCAAGCATCTATATATAGAGAATAACACAAACTGAGGCTGTTCTAAAAATCCCTCGTCGGGACCGTCCCTCCAGCCTCTAAAGGGACTAACCTACTCCTCACCCTATCCCATACCCCTTCCACCAACACTGGCTTCAGAGGGGACAAATCCCTTGGTAGAATTCGTCCAAGAATAGGGAAGAGGAGGGCTACCCTCAGAACTTGCCAAGCACTTTGAAGGGTA
>Ga0209809_1000174_pt1 | contig 63141 bp, 42 predicted proteins | sample YNPMSTMetaG_FD_186172 | JGI IMG/M metagenome (GOLD analysis project Ga0209809, IMG submission 186172) | Anoxygenic and chlorotrophic microbial mat microbial communities from Yellowstone National Park, USA - YNP MS-T MetaG (SPAdes) (version 2) ...
CGGGGTGCCCGCCTCGTCGATCCGCACTTCGTATTGGAGTCCTGCTTGGAATAAGACCCGATCTAGCGCTTTGCCGTAGAAGGTCCGTGTGGCGGGAAGGTTGACCATCACCTTTTCCGGTTCGATCCCATGGCGAGCCAGGGCGTTATGATCCACCAGATAGACCACCTGGAGCCGATCCGCAATCGCCTGCATGGCCTGGGCCGCCGAGACGTTCTGAAGCCGCACGTCCAAAAACTCGAACAGTTTGGGCAGGACGTCTTTGGGCAGCTTTTCCGGCTCCCAGCCGACAGGCCAAATCTCCATCCCCGGCCGCATCCGCTCCACCCGGTAAACCATCCGAGCGCCTTCCGCCTGGGGCAGCAAGGCATACCCGGCCGGTCGCAACAGATAGGCCAACGCCGTCCCGCACGAGAGCGTGGAAAGTTCTTCCGCTACCTTATCCCCGGCCAGTCCCGGCAGCCGCGCAGGCGCCGGCTGGAGCGGAAACTGCAATTTCTGGCCGATCCGCGCCACCGCCTCCGCCCGATCCAAGCCTCGGGTAGAAAAGGCGACCGGCTGAGCTAAATCCGCACGGACCTTCTCAAACTGCGGCGCCGTCAGCCCGAAGGCCGCCTTGGCCGGTCGCACCTCCGGCGGGCCTTCCAGGGCCAGCTGGTCCAACCAACGGACTAATGAGCCCACCTGGTCCAACCGAAACTTCGCCCCCGGCAAGACCACCTCCTGCCCTTGGAGCAGGCCGGTTACCCGATACCGTGGCGGCTCCGAGGGGCCGATCCGCTCAATGCCGGGCCGATCCGAAGGGCTGGCCTGCCGGATTTGCACCTGCCGGAGACCCGCCTGGCCCAACGCCCTGGCCCAGGTCTGAGGATCGGTAATACCGGCCTGCGGAGAGATCAAAAGGACCAGTTCCACCCGGCTTGCTGCCGCCCCCGCCGAAGCTCCCCCGTCCGCCCACCCCCCAACCATCCCAACCACCCCGCTCAGCACCCAAAGCGGCGCCCAAATCATTGCCGATCTCCTCCTGTAAGGTTATGCCTTGATCAGTCAGACCCGGCCTCATCCGGTGGAGGGGCTAAGAATCGGCTCGAAGACCCAAATTGGCCCAATACCGTCTGGGCAATACCCTCCTCCACCTATTGTAGTATAACCTACTGAGAATAGCGCTCTGCCGGAAGAGACACCGCAGTTTCCCGGCGGGATGGGGAGAGATACTGTGTTGGGAGTCAAGGGGTTTTTTTAGGGAAAATGGAGTTTCGGGTTGTGCATGGGGAAGCTCCGTGGGATGAAGGGGGATGGGAAGGGAACGGTGCGCCCCTTGCCATTGCAGCTTATTCCTCTTCGCAAAACCAAGAGAGGCCGGCTCAAAACCAGGGAATTTCGTGCCACTCCGATTGGCGAAGCTCCATCGTCCCCTTCCCCGGTCCACCTTACGGTTGGACGGCCTCTGCCCTGGCGGACAGTGGTAGATTAGTTCATCGGGTCGGTGGGGCTACTCCCGAAGAAGATCGCCAGTGGGTGAGGGATGGGGGCAGGTTTCCGTGGGAGTGGACAAAAGATTCGTCCGGCCGTCCAGCTCTGCGCGGCGGGCCAGGTCCTCGCTGCCAGCCGGCCCGATTTCCCGATCCGGGTCCAGGCCGTGCCGAAGGGCCATCGTCCGAGCCGACATCGCTCCCGAAAGCACCAGAATCCTGTCCGCCTGGGCCTCCCGAAGCCGATCCCGGGCGCACAAAGGCGGCGGCACGCATTGAATCTCCACATCCTCCAGCACTTGGCGGGGCAATCGGCCCGCATCCGCCCCGGCCCGCAACGCAAACCAAAGCACCTCCAGGTCGTCGGCAATCATGTCCTGCTGGAGCCGCTCGAACATCTTGACGGCCGGTCCCTCGGCGACCATAGTGGAGGCGTAGTTGGCGTTGGACGCATCGCTGGTGAGCATAAATTCCGGCATCACCAACCGGGCCGCTATGGCCCGCAATTCCGCCTGAAGCACCGCCACATAGTTGGCCGCATTGATCCGAGAGGCCGGAAAGTCGTAATCCACCCCCGCAAACACGTCCAGGATGGTGCCCGGCCCATAACGGCGAATCGGAGTGGCCTGCACTCCAACAGCCGGCTGCGGCTGGGCCTCTTGCCGGACGAATTGTTCCAGGGCGCTTCGGGCCGCGGTGGTGTGTTTGCGGATTAGGGCGATGGCCGACTGCACTTCGGCCAGCACGCTCATATTGCGCAGCAGTTTCTCGGCCCGGCGCAGATTGGCCCGCACCGGAAAGAAGAGCGGCAGGCCCCGTTTCACATTGGCATCCACGCCCAGCTTCCGATGCTGGATTACCGAGGCATCGACAAACTGGCCGTCGATAAAATAGCCCAGCACCGTCTCCACATCCTGCGGATCGGTCAGAATCCCGAAGCTGGCGGCGGGATTGGCCGACTGCGACGGCGGCGTGCTGACCTGTTCCGGCTCCACGAAGCGGACCCGTGTCATGCCGTCCGGCCCGACAAACAGACGCAAAAAGGCCTCCCCGTCCCGATCTTTGCGGCGCACGATCTCTTGCTGCCGATGGTGCCATTTGTTGATCCGCAGGAATTCCTGCAAAAACTCTTCGACACGAGCCAAAAGCTCCAGCGGCACCTGACGGCCCGGCTTGGGCGTAATGCGATACTTATGTCCAGGCCCTACGATGTAGCTGATCCGATTTTCATGTCCGTTGATGGCAAACTCATTTCCGACGGCCAAGGCCCGGCATTGGGCGCGTATCTGGGCCAATTGGGCTTCCGTTGTGTAGGCGGCGCCGGCCGGCGAACCAGGCCGAGGCATGTCGCTCACCCTGGCCCAGCGCATCCCGGCGTCGTCATAGAGGGCTTCGTCCGGATCGACCCAGTCGTCCCAAAGCCGATCCAACGACTCCCGCACCTGCCGCTCCAAGTGGACCATTTCCCGTAACAGGCTGTCCAGACCGGTTTGGCCGGCGGTCTCCACGGAGCTTTTGTTCGCTTGGCTACTACTTGCTTCGCCTGTTCCCAAGGAGCCAAGGTCCGGAGGGATATGGGTATTTTTGTTCATTTTCCGTTCTCCTTGAAAATGCGGATAGAGATAAAAGGACGCCTACAAAAGCTAGCCAACTGCAAATCCCCCCAGCAACTTCCCCTCTCCCCCGGCGGCACAGGGTGGTTGGGCCGAAGGCCAAACCGGGTGAGGACCCCTCTCCCCCGGCGGGAGAGCGTTAGGGGGAAGGGAATTCTGGATTCCCACATTCCTCGGGAAAAACACCCAAAGAGTCTCCTTCCTGCGGAAGCAGGTATCCAGACGCCCTTGGGCTGCCAAAAACCCCCCCTCACCCGGCGGTGCCTTTGGCCCCGCCGGCCTCTCCCGCACAGGGGAGAGGCGTACTGGGTTCCTGCTTTCGCAGGAACGACACAGGGGCCGGGGGCAAAGAAACCTGGATTCCCGCTTTCGCGGGAATGACACATGGGCCCCCTCACCCGGCGGTGCCTTTGGCCCCGCCGGCCTCTCCCACGGAGGGGAGAGGCGTACTGGGTTCCTGCTTGGGCAGCAGTGATACATCGGTTCCCTTCGTCCTTTTCGTCGTTTGCGGGCCAAGGGAGCGCACTCCCGGCGGAGGGTTAACCCACAGGCAATCGGTCGCCCAGGCCGTCGGTGGGCAGGGGCTGGAGGTTTTCGGCGGCAAGCCGCACGGCCATTTCCAAAGCGTCCGGGCCGTCGTCGTGATCGGCCAGGGGGAAATCCCGCAATTGGCTCACCAAAACCCGGGTCGATGCGCATCCGCTCCGAAACCGTAATCGGCGCTGAGCCAGCAGGGGCCCGAGCCGCCGAATGCGTACCTGTTTGTTCACCCGATTTTCCACCATGACCAGCCGAACGCCCCACAGACCTTGGCGGCGGAACTCGGCTTCAAACTCTGCGCCGAAAAGCTCCTGGAACTGATTGCTTTCGATGCCCAAAAGTTCCGGTCGGACACGTCGGACCAGTTCCACTCCCTGGGCGACGATTTCCGGCGCCGAGCGCCGGGCCAAATCGGCCTGCACATAGACGATTCCCTGCTGATCCACCCCCACCCAGACAAAGGCGGAGTAATCGCCCCGCCGGGCGTCGCTCCCTTTGCTGGGGTCCAAGGCCATGACCACCAGGCGGAGGTTTTGCGGCCAGCAATCGAACCAGATATGTTCGTCGAAGTACTCTTCCGGCCATTCGCACAGGTCGGGGTTGATGGGCGAGTTTTGTTTTTCGCGCTGGAAGGCGGCTCGCCCGCTCTCGGCCCGCATGCACATGAGGGTATAAAGGTCTTCATATTCCGGCCAGAGCACCCTGGCCCCGGCTTCCATGGCCTGGCGGTGGGCCTGGAAAAACCGGCGGGCTTCTCTCTCGGCCTGAGGCAGATTCGGATCGGTGTAAATCGCCTCCCACTGCTCCCAGAGGCTTTGGCTGTCCGGCCATCGGCAGATGGATTGGAAAATACGGCTTATCCAGCCGGCGGTCCGGTGCAGCTCCAGGGCCAAAGCCTCTCGATGCAGGGCGGTGGCCAGATGGACGATATTGGTCTGGGGGCTGCCGGCTTTCATCAGCGTGCCGTGGAACCAGAGTCGGCTTCGCTGGCGGGCTTGGGCGGATTGGATGTGGCTGTCATTTTGCAGGTCATCACAGATGATCAGCGTGGGCCGATCGGCCCGGTGGCGTCGGCCTCGCATCCGTTGGCCCGTGCCTAGGGCTTCGATCTTCACCCCGTTCCGCAGTACGATGCAGCCCATGCGCCAGACCGGTCCCCGGCCCACCGCATCCGGATAATCGGCCGCCAAAAGCAGGTTGTCTTCCAGTTCCGCTTTGACATTTTCCAGATGGGCACAGGCCTGATGCCGGCTGTCAGAAACGATCCAGATGTACCGCTCCTGGCCCGTCAAGGCGCAGCGGAGCACATAGGCCAGGCTGACTAGGGTGGATTTGGCGCTGCCGCGGGGGGCGAGCACGTTGAGTTTTGTTCCCCGGTGCTCGGCCATCCGGTCCAACTGGAAGGCCAACCAGCGATGCATACTCGACGGCGGCAGCCGAAAATGATGCGGCAGATACCGGCGTGCCCAGTCCAATAGGCCTTCCGACCTGTCGCCTCGTTGGCGGCGCCGCTGTTGGCCATGCTGCCAGGCCAACTCCTCCTGGAAAAACCGGAGCCACCCCGTGGCCGGTCCGATCTCCAGCGGCGCCCCTTTGTCGCTGGGTTGCCCATTCGGAGCGGGCGAAGTAGGAGCAGGATTTTCTGATGGACATATTTTTCCATTCGAGGGCGCCTGGTCTGGCCGGGCGCCACTTTTCTGGCCGGTGGTGGTAGGGGGTTGGTGCTCCAGCGTGCGGGCCAGGGCCTCGGCCAGCAGTTGCATGGGTGGTTTGGCCCGATACGCAGCTTTCCCCAGCAGGCAGTCTGTCAGGCTCCGGCCTTGGGTGTTCCATGGGGACATGGTCGGGTTCCTTTTGGCCCGAGAACGGAAGGCCCGGCTGCTCAGGGGGCTGGCGGTTCTTGGCTCGCAGCAGGCGGCTGGAACGAGCCGGCGGCACCAGTAAGACGCTTCAAAATCCGTTTCCGGTACCGGGCCGGTACCTCCTCGGTAATAATATCCACTAGTTCACTGATAAACTGTCGCATTTGGGGGAAGCTGATCGTATCGGGCCGACGGGGGCCGTAGCGTTGGGGCCGGGTGCGTTCCAGGACCCAGGCGGCAGCCCGCCAATGTCGGCTCTCTTGGGCTGCTTTGCGGAGGGACTGCAAGTAGCTGAGTTCGGTGGCGTCGCGGGCTTTGGCCAGTGCGGCGGCAAATTCGGGGTCCCGCCGCGCTTCGTTCCGGATGGTCCGCCTCGTGCAACCGACAAATCGGGCGGCCATCGCCCGAGTGCCCCCAAGGGACACAATCGCCAGGATCTGCGCCTTCTTCGTTGCATCCAGGCAGACCGGTCGGCCACGTTGGGCCATGCCCCTTTCTCCTTCGCCGCATGTTCATCCAAGGAATTCTGCGGAGACCACGGCCCGGCCGAACGAACCCCGGTACCCGGGCAACCCCCGCTGGACCGGCTGGGAACCGGTTTTCCGCACCGCCACCACCCGCCATCGTCGGCTTCGGCGCAAATGGCCCACAATGGCCGGGTGACTGGCCGTGATGCTCAGCCGACGACCCCAGGAGCGATACAGTTCGGCCACCGCCTCCAACAGCGCCGTGCCGATGCCGACGCCTTGAAAATCCGGCAGGACGACCAGTCGGCTGATGCGCCAATGGTTTTTGTGTCCTGGGATGGGCAGTACGGCACAAAAGGCCACCGCGACTTCGTTCCAGAGGGCCAAATAGCACTGGGCTGCTGGATTCAACCGGGCGCTCAGATAGTGATGCGGCGCAAAGGCCCGCCACGCCGCATGCGCACAGCGAAAGATCGCCAACTGAATCGGCGGACGCCGAAAAAAGCCCCGCTGAAACACCCCGTCGGCCATGTCGAGCATCCAATCCGGCTGGAGCCACTCGGCCACATCATAATGGCAGGTAACGGCCACGAACCGGCAACGGATCAGCCCTTTGTCCATGGCCCGGCGAAGGGCCGCCGACGCAATCCGCGCCACATTCCGATCCACCACGCTGGTAAACTCATCGAAGACCACCAGGGACGGTTCGGCGTCGGTTGTCTGGGCGTTGGCCTCGGCCAAGGCACGGGCCAAATCGCAGCGAAACCGCTCCCCAGTGCTGAGCACATGGTAGGGTTTGATCCAACTGGGCGGCGAACCGAAACCCACACTGGTCAAAAGGCCAGTGATCTCCTGGATCGGCCGATCGCCGAAGCAGTCGATCACGGCTCGATCTTCGGGCCAGACGGGTTGCTGCCAGACGGCTGGGCCGAAAAGATGGCGGGCCAACCGACTTTTGCCGCTGCCCGAAGGCCCCACAATCAGCCCGATCCGCCATGCTCCTTCCAGTTCCGGCTTTTGGACCCGGATGCGTTGGACGGCCTTTTGTTGCACCGGCACGTCGAACATACCGGCCACCTGCTGCACCCGAAACGACTGGTACACCGGACAGGTCAACACCAGTTCTATCTCCGCCATGGCAGAGGCCCTATCGGTTGGACGGTGGAATAATGTATTTTTGTTTCCATTGTCGGTCAGAAAAAACCCTCCAACAAAGATGCCCTACAGGTTGAGCAGTCGGCAGGTGTATCCTTCTTGGGTCAGACGCTGGTAGAGTTGGCGCTGGTCCTCTTCATCTCGACATTCGACCACCACCTGAAATAGATGCGGGATCGGCGGTTCCGGCGGCGGCATTTCGGACTGGTCCGGCAAAAGCGGATCGCCGGTGGTCATGCTGTCCAGGACGGCCTGGACCGCTTCGTCTTGGGTCTGGACCTCGGCCAGCAGTTGCTGGAGGACTTGTTCGTCCGGTTCGGCCAGGGCGGCCAACGGGTCCAGAAGGGCCAGTAATTTGGCCGCCTCCTGTTCGTCCAGGTCCAAGACCAGGACCGGCACGTGCAGATCGGGGGTGATTTCGGCCCGGAGATGGCCGTCAATCAGTTCCAGCGAGCCGTCGGGCAACCGACGGGCCAACAGGGCGTCGGCATAGCCGATCTCCTCCAACAGGCCCCGCAGGGCCTGGCGCTGATGCGCCGGATGCCGACGCCAATTCTTCGGATGCGCCCGAAGCTCTCGGGCCGGCACCCGTACCAGACCGACGATCCGATCCCGAATCTGCATCGACATCTCCTTGGTGAGGGATTGCTTGGACTGCTGCGTGTGGTTGTAACGGCAGGGACCTGCTTGTCAGGCCCGCTGAGGTGTCGCATCGGGGCATCTACCCGGTTTGGCCGCTCCCGAACGCTGACGGCTCGAAAGGAAACATCTTTATCGGCGCCCGGGCCAGAAGGTGCTTGTCAGGGTAACGATGGTGCCGGAGACAATGGCCGAAACCAGCGAGACCAAGGCCCAGAAGCCCCGGCTTCCGATCTGCCGGACCGTTTCCAGGCGTTCGACTTTACAGAGCAGACCGTCCTGGCCATTGCCGAAGATGGTTCGGCTCAGGGCTTCCAGGCGTTGGAGGGCCAGGCTGCTGAGGGCCTCCTGCCGATTGACCACCTCGGCAATCCGGTCCAACTTGCTCTCCAGCCGATCCAGTCGCTCCAGTACCGTCTGCCAATCCGCTACGGGCGTCATCATGGGGATTTCCTTTGCTCAAAAACAGGCGCCGGCGATATGCCGGGTTGGCCAGGGGAAGAGGAAAGGCTTTCTTCTGGCCCGATCGACCATGGGAGAATATGAACAAAATACCATATCTCCTGTTGAATTCCAACCGACCGGCAGCCGATTTTCTACCCGTGCCGATTTTTCCTGGCCGGCCTCCCAGCGCCTCCGGAGCGACGAGAAGATCGGCGGCGGAACCTGGGGTAGCTATCTTGTCAGGGGCCAAAAGGTAAAATAGACGTAACTATTTAGCCGAATGCCCGGGATTGTGTCATTCCTGCGTAAGCAGGAATCCAGACTGCTCTGTCCCTCCTACTGGGTTCCTCCTGGTCAAGCGGGAACTCTGAGATACTTTCTGGATTCCCGCTTTCGCGGGAATGACACGCTGGTTTTAACCCCTCCGGAGAAAGGCAATTTGCTTCATTCGGCTAAAGTTTTACCGGACTTCAACCCACCTATCGCTTATAGCAACCCACCTAAATCGGCCCCCAAAGGGGGTGGGGCAACTCAATTTCCGCTTGCCCGAAAAAAACCGAACCCATTTTCAAAATCCTGGGTTAAATCCCCCCTAGGTACAGTCGGTGTTTGGAATTTTCGGTGATACACCCACAGTGGGGGTATTCCAGCCCACAAGAAGAGGGGTTAACCTTAACCGGCCGGAACCCCCAACCCTTACCAGTCGGAACCCCAACTCCTATGAGGGGAAGCAATGGCCTTTGGTCTGGGGGGCCTCCGGGTTCCCAAGGCGCAAAGGCTCTTTGGACGCAACCACCGACGGCGAACGGAGGCATGGGTTTTTTGTGGAGGTTTTTTGGACTGAGGAGGTGCTGCCATGAAGCGACTAGTGTGGTGGATGATGGTGTTGGCCGTGGTAGGTCTGGTGGCAGGGATGTTTTGGCCTCCGGCCTGGGCAGAAGAGGCCAAAAAGCCCAGCCGGGAAGGACCGCCCCGAAACATCATCCTGATCGGTTGGGACGGGGCGCAGCGGGCGCATGTGATGGAATGCCTCCAACGGGGGGAGTTGCCTACCATCCAACGGCTCCAGAAAGAAGGCGCCTTGGTCAACATCGATGTCATTACCGGCGCTACGGACACCAAGGCCGGCTGGACCCAGATTCTGACCGGCTATCACCCCACGGTTACCGGCGTTTACAGCAACGGCCGGTTCCGGGATGTGCCGGAGGGCCTGAGCGTGTTTGAACGGCTGAAGAAGCATTTCGGCCAGGATTTTGTCTGTGTGGCGGTGATCGGTAAATCCGGCCATTGCGGCGAAATCCGTCCGCCCTGGAAAAAACCCCTGGCAGAAGTCGAAAAAGAAGCGGAAAAAGCCCAGGGCAAACGGAAAGCCAAACAGGCCGCCCAAGAGCAACCCGGCGCCCAGGCCAAACCCAAACCAAAACCCAAACCCGAATACCGCATCGTCGAAGAAAATGGCGTGCAGTATGCGGTCTTTGAAGGCTCGCCCTACTACACCATGCATAAAAGCTGCGATGTGTGGGAATACGGCCTCATGTTGGACGAAAAGGTCGGCAGCCGGGCCATCGAACTGATCGAAAAATACAAAGATAAACCGTTCTTCTTCTTTGTCCACTTTGCCGAGGTGGATCACAACGGCCATAAACACGGGGAAAACTCCCCGGAATACAATGCCGCCCTGATCTCCAACGACCGATGGACTGGCAAAATCATCGAAAAACTGGAGCAACTGGGCTTGTATGACAAGACGCTGGTCTATGTAACGGCCGACCACGGCTTCGACGAGGGCAAAACCAGCCACAGCTACGCCCCCTATATCTTCCTGGCCACGAACGATCCCCTGGTGAAACGGGATGGGATGCGGCAGGACATAGCGCCGACGATTTTGGCCCGGTTTGGCGTCGATTTGTCGAAGCTCCAGCCGCCACTGGACGGCGAACCGCTCACCCAACCGGCCACCAAACCGGTGCTGAAAGCCCCGGAAACCAAACCCCAGGCCGAAAAACCCAAAGCCAAGGCGAAGGCCAACACAAGCCAAAGCGGAACACCCAACCGGGTGTCCCGTAAGACCGTCGGCCGAAAATCGTCCCACCGCCCCCACCACTGGAAGAGATCAATGTACCACCTAAAGGGGGACCAAAACCCTCAGCCGAAAAATTTTCTACGGCTAGACAAGAATGGCCATCATCTGAAGAAAAAATCTTTAATCCCTCGCTGAAGAACCGTTCGGCAGGGGGCTGATCGGGGTTCTTAGAGAATGTCCCGGAATTCCGCGTTTTAGCCGGGAGAAAAGCTCCCCCTTCTACCTCCAACCTTCCGAAACACCGCTCAAAAACGGGACTTTTGGCAACTTGGGGGATGGAGGGGAAGGATCGGCCGATGCCCTCCGGAAGGCAATTTCGGGACAGCCTCTTAGCCCGTCTTCCCCCTAAAAAACTTTCCTAGAACCCCTCGGCCAAGGGGGCTTAGCTCCTCCGGTCAGCCGAGGCAGGATATTTTTGCACCTTGAAAAGGTTCGGACTGCTCGCGGCAGAGCAGGGCCGAGGGTCTCTTTTTTGTAACATCTTAGCCGAATGAAGAGGTCTATGTGTTATTCCTGCGTAAGCAGCAGTCCAGGCTTGTTCCCGCGTGCAACCGGGAATCCAGGCAATATGGACTTCTCCGCCTTTTTTGGATTCCCGCTTTCGCGGAAATGACAAAAAAGCCCCCCTCCCCCGGCCAACCTACGGTGGGCTGGCCTCTCGACGGCTAAGGAAGAGGCAAGTTGCTTCATTCGGGTAAAATGTTACCCTCTTTTTTTGCGGAAAAAGGAGCAAAGACGAGTATGTTTATCTCCTTTTGCAAAATCTTTCTGGGAGTGAGTGTGGGGATGGGAGCAGGGCTGATGGGTTGGAGTGGAGCCATAGCCGTTCGAGAAAATCCCCCCAGCGCCCTTCTGTCTGCCGAGCAGGCCAAGGCTGATTCAGAGACCAAAAAGTCCAAGGGCACTTCAGCCGCCGAAGATTCCGACACTTCCAAGCCGGAAAAGCTCAAGGCCGATTCGGTGACCGAAAAGGTCGTGTATGCGGAGCCGGGGCCGTTTCAGGTGGAAAGTTTTCTGGCGGATTGGCACGACCCGGACCGAAACCGGACCGTGCCGGTCAAGGTGTATCATCCGCTAAAAGATGGCCAACCGGCTCCAGGGCTGTTTCCGGTGATTCTGTTTTCCCACGGTCTAGGCGGCAGTCGAGAAGCGGCCGGCTATCTAGGCCATCACTGGGCAAGCCACGGATACATCAGCATCCATCTGCAACATCCGGGAAGCGATGCGTCGGTTTGGCGGGGGCAACCGGAACCGATCAAAGCCCTCCAGCAGGCGGCCAAAAACCCCCGGTCAGCCATCGACCGTTCGGCGGATGTCCGCTTTGTGCTGGATCGGCTGGAAAAACTCCAAACCGAAGAAGGCCCGCTCCGCGGCCGAATGGACCTGAACCGGATCGGCATGTCCGGCCACTCCTTCGGGGCGCATACGACGCTGGTGGTGGCCGGTCAGGCGGCCGTCTTGCCCGCAGGCCGGGAAATCTCCCAAGCTGATCGCCGGATCAAGGCCGCCGTGATTCTCAGTCCGCCGGTGCCGCAACGGCCCGGCCAACGAGAAAAGGCCTACCAAAAAATCGCCATCCCCTGCTTCTACATGACCGGTACGGAAGACGATAGCCCGATCGGCGAAACCCGCAAAGAAGACCGGCGCGTGCCGTTTGACCTGTCGGGCGATTTGGCCGATCGGTATCTGGTGATCTTTACCGGCGGGGACCACATGATCTTTTCCGGCCGGGAACGGGGCCTAGGCGGATTGCTGGGCGCCGGCACCGGGGCAGGACTCGGTCTGGGTAGCGGAAACGCAAGAGGATTCGGGCTCGGCGCCGGAAGCCGGGCACTCGGTGGCCTCCGCGGCCAGCGGGAAAAAGATGCCGTGTTTCATCGGCTCATCTGCGCCGCTTCCACCGCCTTTTGGGAGGCCTATCTGCGAGGCGATCCGAAGGCCAAGCAGTGGCTGGCCGAGGGCGGGTTCCAGAAACTTTTGGGGTCCGAAGGAACTTTCGAGAAAAAGCTGGCCAAACCCGGTCCGCACAACTCCTCCAGGTAAAACCTTTTCTCGGAACGGTGAGCCGAATGAAGCGGCTGGCTTGGCAGGCCCCCTGCGCCTTGGGGGAACATGTTTCTCATGCCCGCCTTGGAGGGGCTGGCCTGGCAGGCCCCATGTCGGACGCCACAAGCGCGCCCCTCCAGGACGGACCTCCGAAGCAGGTCGGTGCAAGGGTCTTTTCATTCGGCGAATTGGACTGTTATTTTGACTGTGTCTATCCGGCCAGGCCCCCCACAATGTGTAGCGGCTAAACACCAGATCGAACCATTGGCGGTGCGGTTGCCCGCCCCGCCGCAAACTATCCGGCCAGGCCCCCCACAATGTGTAGCGGCTAAACACCAGATCGAACCCCACAGATTGGGGGAAATTGCTTCCGGGGGATACAGTCAACCTAACATGCTCCGTTTCAGGAAAGTCTTCAGCAAAAGTGCGGAGCTGACCATGGGGCCGCCCTTTTCCCGCCGAGTGGTTTGTTTCTTTTCCTCTCTAGGGACCATTTCTTTCTTCTAGGGACCGTTTCTTTCTCTTTTTCTTGTGCCTATTTCCCCGGCGGCGCCATGGGCGGATTACCTCTTGGGAGGAAGAGGAACTGTTGATAGTATCTCCCCCGGCCGGTCGAACGGGCGGTCGGCCTCTGCTGCAAAGGAGAAAGACCTTTTCTTCTGCCTGCTTTTGCGGCGATGAGACCTTGGTGCCTGGTGGGATGGGTCTATTGGGCAGGGAAAAACGATCCTCACCCTTTGTAATTTCCCCAGGAAATTCCCACTGGCAATGAGAAAGCCTTTGGCTCTGATGTGAAAATGGAGAATTTGGAATGAATGCAGAATCTAATAGAAATAGAGAATTTGAGAAGAATGAAAAAGATAGTGATTTTAGCAAAACCTGGAAGGCCAAAACGGCTCTGTGCGCAGGGGGGGTGCTGCTTTTGATGGCGGCCGTTGCCCTGGCGGTCGATGCTCCCCTGGCCAGGTGGTTCCAAGCTGAGCAGACCTCTTCGCCTTCCGAAATATCCTCGGAAGGTGGGGATATCTCTTCGGCCCAGCCCCCGAAAGCTGCTGACCGGAAAATCCCCGGAGAGATCAAGCAGGTGTTGACCTGGGCGGAAGGGTTTGGCCATGCCTTGGGGGTGCTGCTGGTGAGCGTGCTCCTCTACCAGTTAGACCCGGGCAATCGGCGGCGGTTGGGCCGGGCCTTGTGCATGGCCCTGGCCAGTGGCCTGGCAGCCGACGGGCTAAAACTGCTGGTGGCCCGAACCCGTCCAAGGGCATTTGACCTGAGTCAACCGATTCTGGACAGTTTCACATCTATTTTGTCGGGTTGGGCAGTGCGTAGTAGTGAACAATCGTTTCCTTCGGGGCATGTAGCCACGGCCGTAGGTTGGGCGTTGGGGTTAGGCTGGGTTTATCCTGGGGGAAGATGGACATTTGTTTTCCTCGCCTTCCTGGTCCTCTGCCAACGCCTGGAAGCCCACGCCCATTTCCTCAGCGACTGCCTGGCCGGAGCAGCCGTCGGCTGCCTGGTAAGCAGCCTGTTTTTACCGGGCGGCCGTCTCAGTAGGGCGTTTCATACGTGGGAAAGCTCCTCCCGATGGCCCCCACCGTCCACCGGCGCCTCCTCCAAGCCCTGCAAAGAGAATCTGCCCGGCGGGTAACTTTTCCGCTGTTATGAATACAGGGTACCTTTTCTCAGCCGCTATGAATTACTGAGACGACCCAGCCATGAGTCTCCAGTCCACGGCACTTTCCAAATCCCTTTCTTTCGTCGAACACGAGAGCATGGTTTCTCGAAGGCCTTCCGGCACCGTCCGGTTGGCGGTCCGAGGTCTCCGTTCTGCTCCAAGGATGTTCCAAGGGCAAGATGAGCCGTGCAGGGGACCCGCCCAGCCTGCCCGAACCGGAGCCGACCAGCCGACGCCCTGCTGGTGGATCCCATGGGGCCGGTGGATGTTTCGCCATCGAGGGCGGGTGTTTAGCCCATTGGGAGCCCTGTTATGCGTTCAGGCCCTGGCCGACTACTGCCAACACGCCGGGCAGCCTGCCAAGGGATTCTCGGCGAGCTTTCTGACGGCGTTTGCTCTGGTGGGATTGGGGAGCTATATTCGGGTGCATGTGGCTGGCCGGGCTCGGCCTGGCACCTCGAGCCGAGGCGTTACCTTTGAAGCGGGCCAACTGGTAACCACCGGGATGTACGCCTATGTGCGGAATCCGCTGTATCTGGCCAATCTGATGATCTGGGCCGGCCTGGCGCTGCTGGTGGCGCCGGCATGGTGGGTAGGCATGTTCATCGGCCTGGCGGCATTCTTTTACCACTGCATCGTGCTGGCTGAGGAAGATTTTCTCCTGCATCGGTTTGGCCCCCAATATCTGGACTATTGCGCACGGGTAGGACGATGGATTCCCACGTTGGCGTTCCGGCAATCTGGGCGGGAAGTCTTCTGCCAAGAGGGTCGATCCTCGGTGGGGAGCGAGCGGTGCTCCGGATTTTTCTTGGTGAGGTTATCGGAGCGGGATGCCGCCAGCAAGACACCCCGTTCCGGAAATGGGATTTGCTTCCGACGCCCGGACCGGCAACCCGGGCGGTACAGAACATCAGAACAGAATGAATGTAAATTTACCTTTCGACGGGCTTTGTTCCGAGAGGCCGACAGCTTGATGCTGATCCTGCTGGCCGGCTGGGCGTTTGGCAGTGTATGGCAAGGTCAACTCCCCTGGCAGGTTTCACCGGGCGTCTGGGGAAGTTTCTGGACCGGGCTATTGGGAGTGGCTGGAATAGGATGGGGTTGGATCAAATGGCTCAAAAAACGTTCCTGGCCGGCGAACGGGGCTACCGATGCTGCTCCAGTGCCATCGAAACCTGCTGGATCGATGGGCTCCTAAGAGGTTGTCCCGAAATTGTCCGCTCAGGGTGTTGGCCAACTGACCGAGGCTGTCCATCCAGTTCCTAACACCTTACAAAAGCAGAGGTTTTCCGAGCTCATCTGGCTCCAGGCTGGAACCGCTCGGATAGGGCACAACGGATTTTCGGGACAGCCTCTAGGGCTTCGTCTCTTCTTGAGGAAGTGTTTGGGTTCCGCCGATCTGGACCAAAGCCCTTCTTTTTACGGGCAAGTAGAGCTGCTCCGGGGATAGAGATATGTTCAACCATCGTAACGAAGGAAAGGGGCCGATGTGTCCCTGCTGCGTAAGCAGGAATGACACATAGACCTCTTCGTTCGGCTACCATGTTACCAAAAATCAAACGGACAAAGTACCCGCAGAGGAGCTTCCTTCGGGAAGTTGGTAGAATCGGTATGTATCCGGCATGTGTGCGGAAGCGGATTGGCCAGCAGGTGTTGGGGAGAGCGTGGTGTGGGAAGGCCGTGGCGGATCGCCTTGTGTATTACCGAGCTTCGCATGGGCGGGGCGGAGCGTTGTTTGGCGGAGTTAGCAGCCAGGTTGGACCGAAGCCGGTTTGAGCCAATCGTCATCAGCCTGGCCCCTGCCCCGCCGGAGCAATCCGTTTCTTGTCTGCCGATCTTACGGTCGGGAGGGATTCCGCCTTATTTTTTGGGTGCCCGGGGCTGGTGGCATCTGGGCCGGGTGCTCCGGCAACTGAGCCGTCTGCTCCGAGAACACGAGATTGAACTGGTCCAAAGTTTTCTGTTCCATGCGAATTGGGTGAGCCGGTTGGCGGCCCGATGGGCCAGCCCCCCTGCCAAACCGCAGGCCGCCGGGTTGGGCAGGCGATGTAAAATAGTTTCGGGCATCCGAGTGGCCGAACACCGTCGCCGGTGGCATCTTTGGTTGGATCGCTGGACCCAGGACTGGGTGGACCGGTATGTGTGCGTCAGTCAATCGGTGGCGGAATTTACCATCCGGCAAGGCGGCATCCGGCCGGAAAAAATCACCGTCATTCCCAACGGCATTGCCTGGGAAGAGTATCCGGCGGCCCAAGCGGCCGATTTAACCCAACTAGGAGTTCGCCCTGGCCGAAAGGTGATCCTCGCCATTGGCCGATTAGAAGAGCAAAAGGGCTTTGGCTGGCTCATTTCGTCGGCCGATCGGTGGCTGGAACCATTGGTCGATTGTGATCTGTTGATCGTAGGCGATGGGCCGATGCGGACCCGCTTGGAGCAGGAGGTTCATCGGCGGGGACTAGCCGACCGGATTCACTTCGCCGGCTTACGAGCCGATGTGCCGGAAATCCTGGCCGCCTGCCACCTGCTGGTCCTGCCTTCCCAATGGGAAGGAATGCCTAATGTGGTGCTGGAGGCGATGGCCAGTGGATTACCGGTGGTGGCCACCCGGGTGGAAGGCGTAGCCGAACTTCTCGGCCCGACCTACCAGGAGCAAACGGTGCCGTACGGGGATACGGCGGCCTTGGCGGATCGGCTGGCCCGCATGTTAGCCGATCCTGCTTTGGGCGCCCGACTGGGCCGGGCAAACCAACAGCGGGTACGTGAACATTTCGACCTCCACCGCATGGTCCAGGCCTACCAGCAGCTTTGGACCGAATTGCTCCAAGAAGGGCAACCCTCGTAAACTTCGCCCCCAGTGCACTACCCCCTGGCCCCCCAGAGGAAGTACCCGAAACGATGGGCCGCCCCTCCCCCCGCTCATGGCCGACGAAATAGAGGAGGCCCTCAGAGGCTGTCCCGAAATGGCTACACGGTCGGCGGCCCGTCCGTTGCCCAACCCTTCCGATGGACCAAAGTGCCCGTTGGATGGGGTTTTGGCAGTCTGGGGACCGCCAGGTGGTAGTCCATCGGGCTAAAAAACGGATTTTCACGACAGCCTCTCAGGGACCGTCTTATGGCGGATTGCCCCCTTCGTGGGAAACGGTACAAAAAAACAGGCCCCCGGGATTCGGGGGCCTGGGGCGGCGGCCAGAGCCTAGCCCACCTCTGCCGCTGCGGTTTGCTTAGTCGAAGGCAGCGTTGATGGCCTCTTGGAGTCGGGCCTTCGGCTGCAAACCGATCAGCGTCTGCACCACATCTCCGTTTTTAAAAAGCATCAGGGTAGGGATGCTGTTGATGCCATAATGGGCGGCTAAGGCGGGTTGTTCATCCACATTGACCTTGCCGACTTTCAGCCGGCCGGCATTTTCGGCGGCCAACTGTTCCACCACCGGTGCAATCCGTTGGCACGGCCCACACCATGGGGCCCAGAAATCGACCAGGACCACTTCCTGAGCCTCTAACACTTCCTGCTGAAAATTCTCTTCGGTCAGTTCGATGATCGTATTCACCCAGGATCTCCTTGAAGATATTTCCGAATGCCCACCATGGGGCATATGTGAACCCACACAAGGAGTGCTTCGCCCCTCCTGAAAAACCTTCTTCATTATAGGCCCCTCCGGAGGCCGGTCAACCGGGAGAGTTTTCCCTCGCCCCCCGAAAGTCGGCTGACCCCCGGCCGGTTCTGCTCTGGGGCAAGAGCACCATTCCCGATAGAATACCTTTTTTACGTGCTTGTAACATTTTAGCAGAATGGCGGAGCGATCTTTCCCTTCTCCCCTGGCGGGCCAGGGGAGGGGGAGGAGCTATCGGGTGTCCTTCCTGCGGAAGCCGCAGCCCTGAGGCCGTTGGGCTTACTGCGACCCTTCGCTATCCCAAGCGGGTCTATATCCCAAGCGGGCCCAAAGAAATAGGGACTTTTCCTGCTTTCTGGACTGCTCTTTCACGCTGGAGAGACAGCTGAGCTTTCCGTTGGGCTAAAGTGTTCCAAACCTTATAAAACGGCCTTTGGATAAATTGGATAAAAGAGATAAATTGGATAAAAGAAACTGGTCGGGAAAAGGATCGGGGCCACGGACCGGCTGCCAATTTCGGAACAGCCTCCCAGGCCCACCAAAGGGGCAGTCCGGTGGTTTTTCCTGGACTGCTGCGTGTGCGGGAATCCTACCTGGTTGGCTAGATTCCTGCGTGCGGGGCAGCCAAACCAGCTGGATTCCCCCCGGGGAGCAGGAAACTTCCGTCCCCCCTTCTTCCTGCAAGAAACGGCAATTATGGCAATTATTTTGACTGTATCCTCGGCCGGGCCCTTACCAGATGTAGGGTCTAAAAATCGGATGGAACACCACAGATTGTGGTCATAGCTGCCGGTAGATACAGTCAAGTGATCAGGAAACGGCAATGATGATGTGGGTGGTCGTAGTGGGGCTGGCGATGGGGCTGGCCCTGTTAGGGCATACGAGCTTTTGGGTTGGGCTGGTCAATCGGATGCATGGGCTGGCCTGGCCGGAGGGGGTCCTCCGGGGCCTGACGCTGGCTTGCGCCCTGCTGTGGGCGATATTGGGAGGCAGTCTTTTATGGGAGGTTGCGCTCAGCAGCCAGGCAAACGAGCCGAAGACCTGGACCGGTTGGTGCAGTCAGTTGGCCTGGCCGTGGCAAGGGTATCTGGTGTGTTGCTGGTTGATCGCTGGGCGGAATCTGTGGGCTTGGCTTTGGGGTTATCTGCTCCACCGGCCACCCCACGTGCTTTTGAGCCAGCAGGTCGAGTCGATTCTGCTGCCGATGCCGGCGCAGAAGCATCCGGAGCATCATCCACTAGTTTGGCTGCCGCAGAACGAAATCCTCCGGGTCGAACTGACCCGCCGAGAGATCCGACTACCACTGCTTCCCCCCCAACTGGACGGGCTGACCCTGCTGCATTTGTCGGATTTGCATTTTACCGGCCGGGTGGCCCAGGAGTGGTTCCGCCAAACCATCGAGTTTTGCGCCCAGCTTCAGGCAGACCTGGTTACTTTGACCGGCGATTTCCTGGACAGCCTAGATTGTCTGGATTGGATTCCGAAGGTCTTGGCTCCGCTCCGGGGCCGGTGGGGAGTGTATTTTATTTTGGGCAACCACGATTGGCGGCTCGATTGGCGGCGGATTCGGGAAGAAATTACCCAGTTGGGGTTTGTCTGGCTGGGGGGCCGATGGACTCTGCTGTCCGGAGTCAGGGGGGTGTCGGAGGATCGGAGTACCCGAGTGGCTTCCAACCCCCCTCTTTTGGTGGGTTTATCCATACCTCCGAATTTCGATTCCCTCCCGGCTGGGCAGGTTGGGGGCGAGAAAAACCGAGAATTTCAACTTCTTTTGGCGGGCAATGAGCTTCCCTGGATTGGGCCGCCGCCGGATTTACGCCATGCCCCGCCACCAGCAGGAGAAGGGGGACCGGTCCGCATTCTGCTCGCCCATAGCCCGGATCAGCTCCGATGGGCCCGGCAGCATCAGTTTGATCTGATGTTGGCCGGGCATACGCATGGGGGCCAGGTGAGGATCCCTCTTGTTGGGCCTATCCTCACCCCCAGCCGGACCGGCGTTCGCTATTCCGGCGGTGTTTTTTACCGGCCGCCCACGGTGCTCCATGTCAGCCGGGGAATTTCCGCCGAATGGCCTGTGCGCTGGAATTGCCCCCCCGAAATGGTGCTTGTTGTCCTACGATCCCCTTCCGGAGCGGTCCCGAATTCGCCGTAACTACCGGCTCCCCCGGTTCCCAAGAAAAGCCTCTAACAAATTCCAACCGGATAAGATAAGATAGGATAGCAAAGCAGTGGTCCCCCGATACCGGGGAAGACCCAAAGCCCATGCCCAATGACCGCCCATGGGGCCCTTGCCCATCGGCGCGGCTGCTTCCCCCGGCGACTACACAGCCGACCGGGCCTTCTGGCAAAGAACAAGGCTACCCAAGGAAAATCCCCGGCGATAAAACCGGTTTGGCCCCGCCGACAGCCTGGGAACGGTTTTGGTACGCACCGGCCCTAGGAAACTGGATAGCTCCGGACGGGTTTCGGCGGTCCTGGTGAGGTGGTTGGGATGAACCAGCTTGCTCCAACGGTGAACAGTCCCCCGGCGGGCGAAACGGCACCGGGCGGAAAAAAACCGGCCAGTCCGTTCCGAACCGCCGTGCTGTATGGTCTGAGTACGCTCCTGCCGCCGCTCGTTACGGTGGTGATTCTGCTATGGGCTTGGAGTACGATCAACAACTATCTGCTCCAGCCGGTTTCCGCCACCACCCGAAACCTCTTGGCTTGGATGATCAAAGATATCCGCACCTCGACGGATATTCCCACCCCAGGAGCGGCTAGGGTGAAGATCGACGATCAGGACTACTGCCGGGTAGAAGACGATACCTATATTCCTTTGGGGGTGTGGGAATATGTGCGGACCCGGCAGCGGGCCGAACCCCTGCCGCAAACCGGACTCGGCTACTATCACCGGTATGTGGAGCTGCGCTATCTTCGGCCGTGGGTCGTACTACCGACCTTTCTTTTGGGATTTATACTGTTTTTATATTTATTGGGAAAATTGCTCACTGCGCGGTTAGGAAGTTTTTTGTACAGTTATTTTGAGCGGTTTGTTTTTCGGCTGCCTTTGGTCCGGAACGTCTATGGGGCAGCCAAACAGGTAAGCGACTTTTTCTTCGGCCAACGAGCCGTGGAGTTTAAACGAGTCGTGGCCGTCGAGTATCCGCGCAAGGGCATCTGGTCGATCGGGTTTGTCACGGGAGAAGGTTTTTTGGATGTGCAAGCGGCGGCCAATGAACCGGTGCTTTCGGTCTTAGTGCCCACGTCGCCGGCGCCGATGACCGGTTTTACGGTCCTGGTGCGCCGAAGTGAAGTGGTGGATCTCAGTATTACCGTGGAACAGGCCGTTGAATATATCATCAGTTGCGGGGTGGTGGTGCCGTTGCATCAGAAAGCAGATTTCCTTCCCCCCGAAGAACGGAAACGCCTCTGGCCCACTGCCGTTTCGCCTGATGCGGAGCCGGTATCTCCCGGGACCTCTTCTGCGCTGGCCGGTAGGTCCCCGAGTTCTTCGAAAAGCACGTGAGCGGAACCAGATTCTCTGGCTGGCCCCTTCTGGATTTTCGGGAACATTTTTTCTGGAACCTTTTGGCCGAACGGAAGGGCGTGCTGGGTAGGCCCGCCCAGGCGACGATTCAAGACAGATATTTCTCAAAAGCTCGCACCTCCGAGCAGGGGGCTGCCAGGGTCTTTTCCTTCGGCTAATTTGACTGTATCCGCCCGGCCAGGCCCCTCAACTTGGAGGGGGTAAGAATCGGCCCGAATCCCACAGAGTGTGGTAATTCCTTCCGGTGGATACAGTCAAATTAATTTGACTGCATCTACCCGCCTGGCGCCCTACCAGATGGAGCGACTAAAAATCGGATCAAACACCACAGATTGTGGTCGTGGTTCCCGGTGGATACAGTTACACGAAAAAGTTACGATTTTTCTACTTCGCCAAAATGGGTTAGGAGAGGTCGGTGGTCCATTCGGGCTGGCCGCCGCACGGGCCGAAACCCGTTTTTCCCCGGCGGAACTATTCGCTAGAAGGAACCTGAAGGAAACTGACTGTGTCCGGCAGACGCTCTTTTCGGATCGGAACCCGGCGAAGCGCGCTGGCCCAATGGCAGGCCCAGTGGGTGGCCGAAAAACTCCGCTCGCTGGGCGCCGAGGTCCAATTGGTGCTGATGGTAACCGAAGGCGACCGTCGGCAGGAACTTCGGGCCGACGCCTGGACTAGCCGAGGCATCTTCACCCGGGAGCTCCAAAAAGCCCTGCTGGACGGCCAGATCGATCTGGCCGTCCATAGTCTGAAGGATCTGCCCACCCAACCGGTCGAAGGCCTGCGGATGGCGGCGGTTCCGGAGCGGGGGCCGGTCGGCGATGTGCTGATTGCGCGGAACGATTGTCCCCTGGCCCGGTTGGCTCCGGGAGCGGTGATCGGCACCGGCAGTCTGCGTCGGCAAGCCCAACTGCTCCATGCCCGGCCCGACCTCCAAATGGCACCCTTACGGGGCAACGTGGATACCCGACTCCGCAAACTCCAGGCAGGCCAATATGACGCCCTTGTGCTGGCCGAGGCAGGCTTGAGCCGGTTGGGCATTCCGGAATCGGTTTGGACGGAGCGGCTTTTTCCCGGGGTGCTCTTGCCGGCCATTGGGCAAGGGGCCTTAGGCATTGAGGTACGGGCCGAGGATACCGAGACGGTGGATTTGGTGCAGCAGGTGGATCACCCGGCCAGTCATGCGGCGGTGATAGCCGAACGGGCCATGTTGGCCCAGCTTCATGGGGGGTGTCTTGCCCCGGTTGCTGCCTGGGCCAGAGTAGAACAATATGAATTGGTGCTTACCGGACGGGTCCTGGATCCAAAAGGCCAGCAGATGGTAGAAATTACCCAAACCGCACCGATTGCCCAGCTGCTGCCCCAGACCGGCCCGTCCAGCACGGAGCTATTGGAAACAGCGGCCGCATTGGGCCGACAGGTGGCCGAACAACTCCTTGCCCTGGGGGCAGGCGCATTGATTCAGGCAGCCCGGCAGCAATAGATATTGCCCGCCTTTACCGGAGAAAGTGGCCGGTCCGTTGAACAAATTATTCCGCCGCTTTCATTCATGCAGCCCGGTAGGAATAGACGTGCCCATGTATTTTGTGTAGATTGCCTATACTGCGTATATTCATGTAAAACGCCCTTTAAACCTCCTCCCAAGCATATTCTTCCTCTTCCCCTGGCAGAAATAATAAAAATAGATAAAAGACAGAAAAACCCAATAGACACACGCAAACCTCCGGAAATTGCTCCGACAAAAGCAGGACTGGGCAGTCCATCGGCCTGTAAACTCTTTTTTGCCTCTGGATTAGGAGATAACGACCTCCCATGAAAAAGCTTTCGGGTAGGTGGCAGTGGGTTTTGGTGTGGAGCCTCGGTTGCATTTTCTGGGCCGGTTGGGGTCTGGTGCTCCAGTTGGCCCCCCTAGAAGCCCAAGAAACTGGCAGTCTGCCCAATCCCCTGGAAAGTGGCGGGATTTGGAAAGGGCTTCTGTCGGAGCAGAAACCGGTGCATATTTCGGCGGTGCTGGTCGGTCCGGCGGAAGGCCCCCAGGCAGAACTCCGCATTACCGCCACGATGGAGCCGGACTGGTATATCTACGCTCTGACTCAGCCTCCAGGACCTGCCACGCCAAGCCGCATCCAATTGGACCCCTCCCCGGCCTATCAGGTGCAAACGGGTTTCTTGCCGGATACGCCCCCCCAGCGCAAACAGGACCCCAACCTGGGCAACGTGGTGCTGGAGACCCATCCGGGCAAGGTAACCTGGCGGGCCCTGGTCCGGTTGGCCGAAGGGGTAGATCGCAGCCAACTGCTGATCCAGGGCCGACTGCGGGCACAGCCGTGCACTGCCACCCGCTGCTTAGCCCCACAGGATTTTCCGTTTGTCGCCCGCTGGCAGCCTGGGGAGATTTCGGCCGAATTGCTGTCGGCTTCCCCAATGGCGGCGGCAGGGCCGACCGAACTCGCCACACCGGCAAGCCCCGGTCAACCCGGCATCGGGTCGGCAGTCCCCACCAGTAGGCCGGAAGCCGCCTCCGCAGAACCCGTCCCCCCCGAACCAGGCAGCCCGGCCGCCGGCAGTTCCGGGCTTTCCCCCACCGATTTGGCAGTGAAAATAGGACTGGCCTTTTTAGGTGGGCTAATTCTGAACCTGATGCCCTGTGTGTTGCCGGTTATCAGCTTGAAGCTGTTTTCGTTTTTGCAGCAGGCGGGCGAAAGCCGAGCCCGCATCATGGCCCTGAACCTTTGGTACACCGCCGGGCTGATGTCGGTCTTTTTTGTCCTGGCTGCCTTGACGGCCGCTCTGGGCCATGCCTGGGGGGAACAGTTTACCCTGCCCTGGTTTAAGATCGCTTTGACGGCCTTGGTGTTTGTGATGGCGCTGAGCTTCTTGGGCGTCTGGGAGATACCGATTCCTGGCTTTGCTGGGGGGAGCACATCGGTTCGGCTCCAGCAGCAAGAAGGCCCTGCGGGCGCATTTTTCAAAGGGGTGTTTGCCACCATCCTGGCGACCCCGTGCAGCGGGCCGTTTTTGGGAGCGCTGTTTGGTTTTTTGTTGGGGCAGTCGGCCCTCGTCGTCTTTGTGATTTTCGGGGCGGTGGGGCTGGGCATGGCAATGCCGTACTTGGTGCTGGGTGCCTTTCCGGCCCTGGTCCAACTGCTACCCAAACCGGGCGGGTGGATGGAAACGCTCAAAGAACTGATGGGCTTTTTCCTGCTGGGCACCGTCGTGTTTCTGTTTTCCACCATGCACCACCGGTATTTTGTGCCCACGTTGACGCTGCTGGTGGGACTGTGGCTGGCCTGCTGGTGGATCGGGCGGGCCTCTTGGACTAACTCGGTGCGGTCGAAAGCCGCGGCCTGGTTGGGCGGCCCAGCTATGGCGGCCCTGATCGGCTGGTTTGCCTTTTCCGGGCTGGCCTATGAACCCGAACAGCCTCCCCAGGACCAGGCCGGGCTGGCCCAACTGGCACCCAACCCCTCGGCTACCTGGGAGCGAATCCCCTGGCAACCGTTTAGTCCCGATCGGCTGGCCCAGGCCCGCTCGGAAGGAAAGATCGTGTTGGTCTATTTCACCGCCAACTGGTGTTTAACCTGCAAATGGAATCTGACGTCCGTTCTGGAGACCGCCGAAGTCCGCCAATGGATGGCCGAACATCATGTCGTCCCCCTGCTTGCCGATTGGACAGACCAGTCTCCGATGATCAAAAAAGCACTTAATGAACTAGGATATAACTCCATTCCGGTCCTGGCTATCTGGCCTCCTGAGCCGGCCCGGAAACCGATCATCCGGCCCGATTTGCTCACCAAAGCCATGGTGCTGGAAGCCTTCAAAGAAGCGACCACCGCTAGCCCATCCCCACCCTAGTGCCCCCTGGACTCGTAAAAACCCTCGAAGCCAAAAGGGGCAGCCAACGGACGGCCCGTAGCTTCCTTCGGCAGAATGCACGCAAATCGGAGGGAGGAAGAGGCTCGGGTTGGTACCTTCCGAACACCCGAAACGTTACGGAAAAAGGTAAAAGTCGCCCTGAGAGCCTATCCCAAAATCAGGTGGGTGCAAGCTGGGTTGGATGGATCTGGCCCCGGACACCCCCTCCATGGGAGGATCGGACAAGGGGACCGGCATTTTGGGATAGGCCGTTAGCCCAGAAGGCGCTGGACACTCTCGACGAGCCGATCCATGGCAAACGGCTTCAAGATATAATCATCCACGCCGAGCATTTCCGCATAAGCCTTGTGGCGGGCGCCCTCGTTGGCGGTGATCATAATAACACGTATCGGCACGGGCCGGGTCCGACGCAGCCGTTCTAATACCAAAAATCCGCTCCGCTTGGGCATCATAATATCCAGGATCACCAGATCGGGATTTTCCCGATCGGCCATCGCCAACCCCTGGTTGCCGTCCCGGGCCACCAACACCTGATACCCCTTGGCTTCCAGAGCAATCCGGATCGTTTCCACGATTTCCGGATCGTCGTCCACCAGCAGAATCCGTTTCCCGATGGCAGGCTGAGGTGGGGGGGAAGATTGCTCGGCCATGGAACTTCCTCGAACTGACCAAAGAAAACAGAAGCAAAACAGCGGGGCAAAATCTTTCCGGCAGGATACTCACCTTAATTACTACCACACCAGCCCAGACACGGAAAGCCCCGGTGGCGGCAACGAAACAAATCCCCAAAAAACTCAAGGCCGAACAGAGTGCATCTTTCGTCCAGCCAGCGCCGGCAAGCCCCACCCGAAACCATCGGGCCAAAGAAGAAAAGGCCACAAAGTCCCAATCACCCCCAAAGAGATGGGATTGGAATCCCCCAAAATCCGTTGGCTACCCCCAGGAGTGCTCCAGGCCTTCTCTTTCCCCCTAAAAGAGGGGTTCGGGGTTCTTTCAGGGTCTCCAAACTCAGAAATCCGTAATTTCAGAAAATTTCAGAATAAGAAGGCATCGAGCCGTTCTCGCACCCACCCCCAAAGGCTTTGTGCTTCCCCCCCTAAAGTGGCAATTCCGGCAATCACCACCAGCAAGATCAATGCCAACAGCACGGCATATTCGACGCTGGTAGCCGCTTCCTCCTCAGCCGCCGCTCGAAACGAGAAGGGCAAAACTCGTTCCGGGAGACCCTGGTTCATAGGGAAATCCTCTCCAATGGGGGGATAAAGTAACTACCAATGGGGGTATCCTCAGGACACCAAGCCTCTTTTTCAACCTTACTTTTCTTTCGGAAATTGTCAAATCTTATCGGTTAGAGGCAGAAGGCAGCCCCCCAATTTAGCTGGAAAGGAAAGCCCTCTGCTGTTCCACATCTTTGCCCCCTGCCGGATGAAGGGGAATCACCCAGGAAGCCGGTGCGCCCACCCCCCGGGGCCCCTCCTCTCAAAACATCTCCTCAAACGGGCCCTTGGGAAAGTGCGGAACTTGGGAAACGAATCGGTCAGAGGTCTGGCCCAACCCTCCACAGCGGCCATGGGAAAGGCAGAACTTTGGAAAGGATCGGGGGAGGGCTTCCGGCAACCGATCTGACGACCGCCTTTTTTAGGCCCACCACCGGACTGGCCGGGCCTGCTGGCCCCTTGTCAAATCCGACGGGCTTTTTTAAAAAGAAAACACCTTCGACGAGCCGAAAAAAGTTCCCCCATCGGGTTGGGCAAACCCAATAAGCTCGCATATCCCGTCTGGGGAACCTGGGTGTGGGAACCTATGGACGTTCGCAAACCGGTAACATTTTAGGTTGACTATATCCCTCCGGAACGAGGATCCCAATCTGTGGTGTTCGATCCGATTCTTAGCCCCTACAACTGGGAGGGGCCGGGGAGATACAGTCAAGTTAGCCGGAATGGAGAGGCGTGTTTGGCAGGCCCGCCAAAGCGGTGATCTAAAGTAGACACCTCCAAGAGGCCGGACCTCCGAAGTAGGTCCCTCCAAGGTTTTTTCCTTCGGGTAAAATGTTACCCAGGCGGTTTACCAGCCGGAGGGCCAGTGTGCATTAGTTTCCAACCGTCTGTGGCAAAGGAAAGGGTGTTCCTATGGTCCAGTCGCTGCGTTGTGTGCCAGACAGAACCATCATTACCGGGGCCGATTTTAGCACCGGAGCGGTGAAGTTTTTGGCGTTTAATCTGGACGGGGAGGTGGTGGCGTCGGTGCGTCTGCCGACCGATTTATGGCACGGCGACCCGCCCGAAGAAGGCCTTTCGGAGCTCAATCTGATGCAACTGGAAGGCCAGGTGCGGGCCAGTGTGCGGGCCATCGCCGCCCGACTTCGCGAAGCGGGCCGATTGGACGACTGGGCCGCCGCCGGCATTTCGGCCACCCATCACACCGCCGGCCGAATCGACAAAGACCGAGTCCAGGTGCGGCGGGCCATCTGCTGGAACGATCACACCTTGGCCCTTTACCATCCACAGGGCCTCCGTCGCCTGGGCGGTCAGAAAAAGGTGCGGGAGCTGATCGGCGGCCCCTGGGCCATCCGCTACACCCTCAGCCATCTGGTCAAAGACGAAGCCTGCCTGCCCGAAGCCGATTGGAAACGCACCTGGCGGATTTTGCCACACGGTCCGCTGGCCGCCGGATGGATGACCGGAAACTTCGACCTGATCAGCATCTCCTCGGCCGCTTCCACCGGAATCATGGACCTTCGGACCGGGCAATGGGAACCGAAGATGCTGGAGTGCTTGGCCAACGCAGAATACCGCCGGTTGGCCTGGGAGCAACTGCCCCGGATTGTGGACCAGTTTGAGCCGATCGGTCCGCTGGCCGAGCACCTGGCTCTGGAAGCCGGAATTCCGCTGGATCGTCGGCCGCTGGTCTTCCCCACATCGGACGATCAACAGGCCGGTCTGGTCGGAGGCGGAGCGGTGGAGGCTGGGCAAGTGGCCGTGGTCCTTGGCAATTCCGCAGTGGTCAATTCTTCAGGCAGCCAGCCGCCGCAGAGCGGCCATTTGGATGTGATGCGCCTGAACTGGGGCCCTTACCTCTGGATGCGCTGTTACAACAACGGGGCGGGCCTGCTGCACCATGTCTTCGGCGAAAAACCGCCGTTTGACAAACTGGAACAACAAGGCCAAAAGGTACCGCCCGGTTGCCAGGGGGTGTCGGTGCTGCCGTTTGTGGCCCCGGAGCCATCCCGGAATATTGCCAAGCCGTGTTTCCGGTGGTTGCCCAAAGAGCCCCGACAAGCGGGCGTGAAATTCCGGGCTTGCCTAGAGGCCATTGCCTACTTGATCGCCCTAGGCATTCGGGAACATGAACAGGCCGGCCAAACCATCCGCCGAATCACCGTCTCCGGCGGGATTGCCCGAAGCGACCTGATGTGCCGGATTTTGGCTTCGGTGTTAGGTCGGCGTTTGGAGCGGCTTGTCTCAGACGAAGGCCCGGCCCTGGGTGCAGCGGTTACCGCCTTGGCCGCCCTGGAAACCTATCGCCGCCGCCAACAGGGCGATCAGGAGCCTTTCCAAGTGGCCGATGCGGTAGCCGTTCTGGTCAAATTCCGAGATCCCGTGGATCCGGTGCCCGAATGGGTCCCGACGTACCAAAAAGGCCTGGCCGATTTCGAAAAACGCCTCCAAAAACTCGGCCGGTAACCGCCGGCTCCCATCACACCGGCCAGCGCACCTAACCGGTCGGCCCACCGGCCAGACGACCTCCCGAGCCTGTGCCCCCGGAGGGCAGCCGGCTGCCCATCCGACATTCCCCAGCCCACCGGCTGCCAAAAGCCTGCTTCCGACAAGAAAGCTAGATGTAATACATCTGGTGATCGTAGGTTTTGGCCTTTTCGAGCAGTTGGGCGAAGGTAATTTCCCGGAGCAAGCGGCGTTGGGCCTGGGTTAGTTCGTGCCAGACCTCTTGAAGAGCTTTGACGGCTGGGGAATCCGGCCAGGCCGCGGGGAGGATCTCTTGTTGGCCGGGAGTGCCTTCGATCACATCGATCACTTCGCCCAGGGAAAGCTCTTCGGGCGAGCGAAGGAGTTGATAGCCGCCGGCTGCCCCTCGGGTGCTGGCCACCAACCCAGCCCCCTTCAGTTGGAGGAGAATCTGCACCAGAAACCGAGAAGGCACCCGATGGCGAGCGGCAATTTCTCTAATCCGGACCGGCTCCCCGACCCCATATCGAGAGGCCAGTTCCAGGACGGCAATACAGGCATACTCTGTCTTGGCCGAAATCTTCATAACCGTCTTCCCAATTTCCAAATGCCCTCTAACCCCGTGGGAGGCGGCACGTGCCGTTCGGAAGATGACAAGCCCACGGCCGAGCACTCCGTCCAGGGATCCGCGGTTTGCTCCTCTGAGCAATCTTTACTAATCCGAGAAAGATATTCCCATTTTACCTTTCCTTCCCCGTTTGTACCAGCTTGATAATCCTTCGCCAAAGCAGCGGCAGTGTTTCGGAACATTGCCCAATGGAGGAGCGTGCTTGGCAGGCCCGAGGGCATCCCCCTGACCCGCCCAGGCTGACCCCTGGCCGGCCCCTCGACGGTCCGGGCATCGGCAATCCTCGGACCCTCCAAAGCAGGTCCCTTTAAGGGTTTTTCATTCGGCTAACATGGTAGCCGCTCACAAGCCTCCGGATCCCCCTTGCGCGAGAAGGGCACTCGCTCTAAACACAACCGGTCGTCCCAAACGAGCCGAACCACCCTGCGAGCAACCCTCCGGCCCATCGAAACCTTCTGCGCCAAGGCCCGCAGAGAATCAGCCGGAGAAAATCCCACGGACTGCTGGATTTTCCCTTGAGGCGGCAATGCCTCGAAGGCACCAGACCCGGATAGAATCCAACGGACTATGGGATTTATAATAAGGGGTTTAGGAACAGTTGAGCCGAATGGAGGGGCTGTCCTCCCTCTCCCCTGGCGGGAGAGGATAGCTGGGGCAATCAGAAGGGCACGGTCGCTTTCTTTTTGGCCCCCTCACCCAGCGGTGGCTTTGGCCCCACCGGCCTTTCGACAGAGGCGGGCAGAAGCGGTTTACTTCATTCGGCGAAATGGTACCGGGTTTGGAAGCGGTATGTGGGGCTGCCACGCACTATGGAGCTTCACAAATCGTAGCTTGACTGTATCAACCGGGAACTATGACTATAATAGGACTACAAACTGTGGTGTTCGATCCGATCTTTGGCCCCCCCATGTGGGAGGGGCCCGCACGGGTAAATACAGTCCACTTAGAAACACATATTCCCAGGTTTTTGGCCACGTCGGTATCCCTTGGTTTTGCGAAGACCAATAGGTGGACTGTATCCCCCCAACCAGACCCCTACAACTTGTAGGGAGTAAACATCGGCTCGAACCTCCCATATTGTGGGAATTCCTTCCGGGGATACAGTCCACATAGATACCCATTTTGGGGGGAGCCTCTGAAATTTCCATGCCTTCTGGGCGATAGCCCCGGCCAGCATTCCCGCCATCCATCCTCAAATCATCCAACATCCCATGACAACGAACCCTTCTTTGCCGACCCTGCCTGAGTCTCCCCAAACAGTTGGGGAATCGAAAACGGCTCTTGGCCTGTTGCCGGAACACCAAACGCCGACCGCCTATCTTCTGGCCCGAAACACGGCTTGGGTGGCCGGGGCGTTTTCGGCGGTGGTGGCGGTAGTGCTTTTGGTACATCTGGCCTGGCGGATGACCAAAGACCCGTTTGACACGCCGGAGTTTCAGACCCTGAAGGCCCGACTGTCCCAACAGCCCGGTGATCCGGAGTTGCAGAGCCAGCTTCGGCTGCTGGACCAACAGCTTCGGCGGCGGTATTTTCAGCACCGGCGGTTTGCCGCGGCAGGGGCAGTTTTGCTTTTATGTGGGGCGGCTCTGACGGTGGGCCTGGCGCAATGGGCCAGCAGCCTCCGGCGTCGGCTCCCCCAGCCGGGTGCTTATCTTGGCCCTTCCGACCGGGAACACACGGAGCGGGAATGGGCACGGATGGCGGTGGTGGGCCTGCTGGGCGTTTTTCTGGGAGCGGCGCTGATGGCCGGGCTGGCCTTCCCCCGCTTGCTGCCCCCAGAGGAGGACCTGGTGGCCCAAACCTCCGGAGGGTTTGGGGAACAGCCGGCACAACCGGCTGCTTCGCCGACACCCTCGCCAGGAGCTTCGACCGGCTTTTCGCCCGGGGCCAAGCCCTCACCCACCAGCCCTATTTTGCCAGCAACTCCGCCGGAAAAAGCCGCTCCAACCAGTCCGCCGGGAAAAGCCCGTCCGTCGATTCCGCCGGAAAAAACCGTTCCGCCACTAGAAAAAACGGTTTCGGCAACTCCGCCGGAAACACCCGGAGCGATCCCGGAAAAAACCCCACCGCTGCCGGAAAAATCCGTTCCGGGAACGCCGAAAGAAAAAGCAAAACAGCCTCCGGTTCCCGAAGCCGCCTCCCTGGCGCCGGTACCCCAAGGTCCCGATCCCCAGGCCGACCGAACCCCGGAATTTGCCAGCTTAGACCAATGGCAGCGGTATTGGCCGAGGTTCCGGGGTCCAGAGGGTAATGGCGTTTCCCGGCATCCTGGCGCCCCGACCCATTGGAACACCCAGACCGGCCAGGGCGTGCTCTGGAAGGCGGCCGTGCCGCTGCCAGGCCATAATTCGCCCATTATTTGGAAGGATCGGGTCTTTCTGAGCGGGGCCGAGGCCCAGCGGCGGGAGGTGTATTGTTTTGATGCGGCGAGCGGCAAACTGCTCTGGCAGCGGGCCGTGCCGGCCACGCCGGAAGGCTCCGTGAAAGTGCCCAAGGTTTCCCGCGAGACCAGTTTTGCCGCCCCGACGATGACCACCGACGGCCGACGGGTCTTTGCCATCTTTGCCAACGGCGACGTGGCCGCCTTCGACATGGAAGGCCGATTGGTTTGGGTTCGCGGCCTGGGCATCCCGGAGAATCATTATGGTCATGCTGCTTCCTTGGAGATTTGGCAGAACCTGCTCTTTGTGCAGTTGGACCAGGGCATGGTGCGGGAGAAAAAATCGCGGATATTGGCCCTGGATACGCTGACGGGCAAGACGGTCTGGCAGCAGCCGCGGGAAGTGGCCGCCTCGTGGGCGACGCCGCTAGTGATCCGGCGGGAGAAAGATGCACAATTGATTACAGCCGCTGACCCCTGGGTCATCGCCTATCGGCCGCAGGACGGCCAAGAAATCTGGCGCATCAAATGCCTCAGCGGCGAACACGGCGTCTCACCCGCCTATGCCGACGGACTGCTCCATGTGGGCAGCGAATACAGCCAGTGGTTCGCCCTGCGCACCGACGGCCAAGGCGACGTCAGCCAAACCCATATCGCCTGGAAAGGCGAAGAAGGACTGCCCGACGTGTGCAGCCCTCTGGTAACCGAAAAGTACCTGTTTCTGCTGATGACCTACGGGACGCTGACCTGCTACGAGGCCCGGAGGGGCAAGGTGTTGTGGACCAAAGATTTTGAACAGGCCCAATTCATCGCCTCGCCCAGTTGGGCGGAGGGACGGGTATATCTATTGGGCCAGGTCGAAACCGACCAAAAAGACCCCCAGGGCAACCCCATCGTCCATACCAAGGTCTGGGTGTTAGAACCCACGGACACGGAGGCCAAGGAGGTAGGTCAGGGCCTGGTGGACGAAGGTTGCGTTGCCAGCCCCGCCTTCCAACCCGGTAGAATATATATACGAGGCAAGCAGCACCTGTTTTGTATCGGTTCGGAAAAATCGGCTTCGCCCTAACTCTTGGCCTGGGCTTCGGGCGAGCGGAGCAGACGAGTGCCTATCCATTCCGGGGGATCATTTCGGCATGTAGGTTTTCCATGGCGGATATCGATCTTCATTTTGTCGATGCGGTGGTGGAGCGGATCGGTCGCAGCGCCGATGCCGTCATTCCGATCCTGCAAGCCTTGCAGGAGCATTATCGGTATTTGCCCCGGGAGGCGCTGGAGCGGGTCTGCCAGCTTACGCAGATCAGGCCATCGGCGATTGTTGGGGTATCGACGTTTTACGGCCAGTTTCGGCACGAGCCGGTTGGCAAACATTTGATCAGCATATGCCATGGTACCGCCTGCCACGTCAAAGGCGCCCCTTTGATCCACGAAGCCCTTCAGCGGCACCTGCGCATCCCGCCCGGCCAAGACACCGATCCCCAGCGGCTGTTTACCGTGCAGAAGGTGGCCTGTTTGGGCTGCTGTACTCTGGCGCCGGTCATCCAGATCGACGGCCTGACCTACGGTCGGCTCACCCCGCATAAGGTGCCCGAAGTATTGCAAGATTTCCTGCAGCAAGCCCGGCAGACCGAAAAGAGCCAAGCCGCGGATGCCGCGGCAGGGTTCGCCGCGGCAGGCTTCTCTGCCAGGGCGGCCCTTCCGACAGCGCCCGGCCAGGGTGAAGTCCGGATTGGGCTCGGCTCCTGTTGTCAGGCCCAGGGAAGCGCCCGGGTCCACCGTCGCCTGCTGGAGGTGGTTCAGACGGCCCAATTGCCTGCTCGGGTCAAACGGGTCGGTTGTGTCGGCATGTGCCATCAGACACCGCTGGTGGAAATTGTACCTCCGGAAGGCCCGCCGAAACTCTTTTCCCGGATGAACCCGGAAAAGGCTGAACAGGTCCTCCTGGAGCATTTTCCGCCCCAGAACCTGTGGGGACGGGCCAAACGAGTGTTTATCCGTCTGGTGGATCGGCTCTTGCAGCCCGATGGCGCCGGCCAGCCGAAGCCGTTGCCCTTGGACGGTCGGGACGGCCCGGTCTGTGCTTTTTTGGGGCCGCAGAAACGGATCGCCACGGAACAGTGCGGCCAAATCGATCCTCTGGACCTGGACGAATATCTCCAGCACGGCGGCTTCGAGGCCCTGCGCCGCTGCTTGCAGGAGCGAACCCCAGAGCAAGTGATCGAGCAGGTCAAGCGGTCCGGCCTGCGCGGTCGAGGCGGCGCCGGGTTTCTCACCGGGCTGAAATGGCAGCGGGTGCGCTCCGCCCCCGAAGGGAAAAAATATCTCATCTGCAACGGCGATGAGGGTGATCCGGGCGCCTTCATGGACCGGATGCTCCTGGAGTCGTTTCCGTACCGGGTCATTGAGGGGATGGCCATTGCCGCCTATGCCGTCGGTGCGGACGAAGGCTTCTTCTACATCCGGGCGGAATATCCGTTGGCGGTAAGGCGGATTCGAGAGGCCCTGGACAAATGTTATCAGCGGGGTTTTTTGGGCGATAGGGTTTTGGGCACCGGGTTTCGGCTTCGGTTGTCGGTCCGGGAAGGGGCTGGCGCGTTTGTCTGCGGCGAGGAGACCGCTCTGCTGAACTCCATCGAAGGTAAACGGGGGATGCCTCGACTTCGGCCGCCTTATCCAGCCGAAAAAGGCCTGTGGGGTCGGCCGACCCTTGTCAATAACGTGGAAACGTATGCGGTGGTGCCGTGGATTTTCCGGCACGGGGCCGATGCCTTTGCCGCCCTCGGCACCCCCACCAGCAAGGGCACCAAAGTGTTTGCCTTGGCGGGCAAAGTGCAACGGGGCGGCCTGATCGAAGTGCCCATGGGCTGCACCATCCGCCAGATTGTCGAGGAGATTGGCGGCGGGGTGGCTCCGGGCCGACAGTTCAAAGCCGTCCAGATCGGCGGCCCGTCCGGCGGCTGTATCCCGGCCAGCCTGGCCGATACCCCCATCGACTTCGAAGCCCTCACCCAATTGGGCGCCATCATGGGATCGGGCGGCCTGGTCGTGCTGGACGATACGGATTGCATGGTCGATATCGCCCGCTATTTTCTGCGGTTTACCCAGGAGCAGTCCTGTGGCAAGTGTACATTTTGTCGTGTTGGCACCCGCCGCATGTTGGAAATCCTGGATCGCATTGTGGCCGGCCAAGGCAAGCCAGAGGACCTGGACCGGTTGGAGCAGTTGGCCCATCAGGTGCAGGCAGGAAGTCTGTGCGGGCTGGGCAAAACCGCCCCTAACCCGGTGCTGACCACGCTGCGCTACTTCCGAGACGAATACGAAGCCCACCTGGCCGGTCGATGCCCGGCCGGCAAATGCACCGCCTTGATCCGGTATCGGATTACGGAAAAATGTCTCGGCTGCACGCTGTGCGCCCAGAACTGCCCGGTCGGGGCGATTCCGATCCTGCCGTATGTTCGGCCCTGGATCGAGCAGGAGAAATGCACCCGGTGCGACACCTGCCGACAGGTCTGCCCCAACGGCGCCATTGTCGTGGAATAAAACCGTCTCCGCACGCTCGACTAAGAAGCTGGGGAGTTTTCCGCAGATTCCGACAAGGCCGAAGGCCTTTCCAGCGGTTCCGAAGACGCCGGAGTTTTCCCGATCGGATTCGCAGAGCTTGAATCTTTTTCGGTCGGATTCGCAGAGGCCGGGGGTTTCCCGGACGGTTCCGAGGTGGCCGAAGGTTTTTCGGCCGGCTTTGCAGAAGCCGAAGGCTTTTCAGCCGGCCCCGAGGTGGCCGAGGGCTTTTCGGAAGACTTTTCCGAGGGAGAAGTTTCGCTGGGCTTCGGAGCGGCAGGCTGGCCGGAAGACATCAGATGTTCTTTTATCCATCGGGCACGGAGTCGCCGGCCGTAGCCGTCCGGGGCCAGCGGCTGGGCCTCATACCAGCGGAGGGCCTGTTCATATTGGCCCAGGGCCTCATACGTTCGGCCCAGGTTGTAGGAGGCGCCGGTTCGCCAGGGGCCGTCCGGCCAAGGCTCCAGACATCGCTTCTGGAAATAGTCCACCGCCGCCTGATACTCCCCTAGTTCAAAGCAGACCAGGCCTAACCAATAACTGGCATCCTGCTTGGCCCGGAGGAACAGATCCCGGATGGGCAGAGGCATTTTGCCCTCGGCCACGGCGATATTCAGTTCCGATTCAGGTGGCCGAGCCTGGTGATAGAAATAGGCAGCTCCCCGTTCCCCGGAGAGATTTCCCCGGAGATGGGCCACCCGGCCGCGCCATAACGCCGCACTAGCCCCCACCTCAAACGGCGCTAGGGCCAAGGCCCGCTGCCGAATAAACTCCGGATCCTGGCCTTGCTGGAGCCGCTCCAGTTCGATCGCAAAAGGCCGGGTCCACAGTTTGACCTCCCGAAAACCGGCAGCGACTTTGATCCGATCCGCCAGTTCTGAAGCCCGCACCGCCAAACTCATTCGCCCTGCCCCCACCAGCCGACTTTCCACCATCTGCATCCGCACAGACAGTTCGGCCGGCAAAGCCACAATCAACGCCACCGCCCGGTTTAAGTCCCCCGACACCACCGGATACCGCTCCGTGGAGTCCAAATCCAGTTGGCGGAGCAGGAGCGGATTGTCGGCCAATTGCCGGAAGGTCGCTGGCCGAATCTCCAGACCGCCTTGAGGGGATCGTCGGATGCCGTCCGGCCCCGGAATCGGCAGGCCCAGAGTAGGATCAAACACATAAATCTGTTTTCCCTGAAGCAGACCTACCGCCCAGGGCACTTCGGACGCTGACTCTTGGGGTTCGGCCGGTGCCAGACCGATCAGAAACGCCTCCAGGCCCAATTGGCGGGCTAAAAGAATGAACACCCATGCCCGGTCCAGCGAACTGCCTCGGCCCAAGAGCAAGGTCTCCCAGGGCAACTGCCGCCAGCCCGACCCTTTCAGGCCGCCACCGGGCTGAAGCTGGATGTTCCGCACCGTCCAATCGAAAAGCCGGTCGGCTTGCTGAAGTTCGTCGGTCGTCTGGCCGGCTACCCACTTGGCCAAATCCCTTGCCCAAAGCGCCGCCAACAGCACATATCCGTCTTCCGGCGAAAACTCCCCTTTGTCCGGTTCCTGGACCGAAGGTAATTGCTGATACGCTTTGGGCAGCCGACGGATCAACGGATCCGGCTGCCAGGAGTCCGGCCGATGCTGAAATTTAATCCACTGGTTCAATCGTTCCACCACCTGCTGAAGCATTTGGCCGGATTGGTATTTCTCCAAATGCTCCAGATTATCCAGGGCCATCTCAAACAGCTCATCGGCCGAAATCCCGGAGACCGAAAGCGGGCCGCCGGACGGAGAAACACCCTGGGAGGAAGGGGGTTTGACGCCGCAGCCTGGCAAAATGGCCAAACAGGTCCAGGCCGCCCCTAGCAGAGCCGTACAAAACACCCCGGTCCCAAACCTTCGCCCAGCTCCCCAAGAAGCAAACCCGTTCCCTCCGAATGCTCTCTTTTGGACCATTGGTAAACCTCTAGCCAGGCGTAAAACTCTCCACAACAGCCCGCAAGGCCAACAGGCGGCGGAGCACCGGCTCCAGTTGGGCCAGCGGCAGCATGTTCGGACCATCGCTTAAAGCATGGTCCGGATCGGGATGGGTCTCGAAAAACAGCGCGTCGGCCCCAACCGCCACGGCGGCCCGGGCCAACGGCTCCACCATCGCCCGATTGCCCCCGGTCGCCCCCCCCAAACTGCCCGGCTCCTGCACACTGTGGGTGGCATCAAACACCACCGGCACACCCAAGGCCTGCATCTGGACAATCGCTCGCATATCGTTGACCAGCCGACCATACCCGAAGAAGGTCCCCCGCTCACCCAACAAAATATCCCGACACCCGGACGCCTCTAACTTGCCTACCACATGAGCCATGTCCCCAGGTGCCAGAAACTGCCCCTTTTTGACATGGACCGGACGACCCGTCTGGGCCGCGGCTACCAACAGGTCCGTCTGCCGACATAAAAAGGCGGGAATCTGAAGCAAATCGCAGACCTGGGCCGCCGGCTCCGCTTGATCGGGCCAATGAATATCCGTGGTTACCGGAAGCCCGGTCACCTCTCGGACCTTGGCCAAAATCTCCAACCCCCCTGGCAACCCCGGCCCCCGAAAACTCCGGATGCTGGTCCGATTGGCTTTGTCAAACGAAGCCTTGAACACTATCGGCACCGAAAGCCGATCCCGAATTTCCACCAACCGCCGGCCCACCTCCAGACAAAGGCCCTCGCTTTCAATGACACATGGCCCGGCAATGACCAAAAGCGGCCTGCCCCGTCCACACCAATACGGTCCAATGGGTACCGGATTGTTCGGCATCCATATTCCTTTCCAGAAGGAATGCTGCCGAGGATTTCTCCTCGATCAGAGGCTGTCCCCAAATTCCGTTTTAGCCGGCACGGGCATCCCCCAGAACGCCCCCAAACTCCCAATAAAACGGCATTTTGAAAATACCAACGGTTTGAACAGCCATCGGGACCATCCCTGGGTGCCCATTTCGGGGCAGCCTCTCAAAAGGATTCGGCAATTCTAAAGGATTCGGCAATTCTGGGATTCTCTGAGCTCGACCCTGCTTCTGCCTAATCTATCGAGTTGGCCGAGTTTTACCAGTCCAGGAAGGACATTCCCGCATACCGAAAAAACTCCCCGGATTTCCGGTAAAACCGGCCTAGGCGATCCCAGGGTGCCCAGCCGCCCAAGCAGAAACCAGAACCCCGACAAAGAACATCCGCCGGGGGAGCTGGGTTCCCGTTTCCCAAGGATGAACCCGGTAGGCTCCCGCCATTTACCGGACTGGGAAGGGCATTACTTGTTTTACGGCGGCCAAACCCAAAAGGATTTTGCTCGGAAGGGAAAACTCCATGAAAAGATGCCCTCTATTTACTTAAAACCTCTCCGAAAAGCCCGGTATGCTTACACAATAAAGTGGGAAAGTGGTAAGGCAACAGGTGGTCGAACAGGTCCGTAAAGGAGAAAGCCGGCAGCCTACCCTTTCGGGGGGAAGGATATCGAGAGACTGCGAAATTCCCTATGGATTGTTGCAGAAGAATACACTCTTTTGAGGGGTTGGCTGCGGCGGCCCACCAGTTCGAGGGGTTATGTTCCCCCACGAAAAGCTTTTGAGAGGGAGCCTCTAAAGGTCCCTCGGCTGGCCCAGAAAAGAATGCTAAACCGAAAGGAAACATAACCTCTTTTATGGCAAAAAGTTGCGAAGATGGTTTTCCAGGGCTCCCAACACCGAGTTTCAAAAGGGGCAAAAGCTCCGGAAAAATAGAAGGGACGTTGCACAAAGAGGGTTTTGGCACGGATAGTGCATAAGAGCACTTTCCGAAAGCCGGTACCTTTCTTTGGGCCCCGATTAAGGAAACCCAGGAACCGTTCCCAGACCAAAAGAAAAACCCTAAAGCTCCGAAAAGAGGGTTTCCGAGGGTTGGGGGTAATTGAACGAGACTGGCCCGTGGGGCCTCTGACGGAATGGGGGTCGGGCGGTTGCCTTGCCCTTGCCGCCCGATTGGGTCACTGCGGGAGTGGCCCGTCAGAGGTCCCTTTTTCTGCGCGCTGCAAGAGCGTCCGAAAGTTTTGATCCCGGTCGGAACGGGAATAAAGTACTATCCCTGTCTAGGGCTTCCCCCCAGAAGCCCAGGATGGTTACCGAGATTTCCGGCAGGAGTCTTCCCAAGGAGTAAAACTCTTCCTGCTATTTTTGTAACCTAAGCCGAATCAACCCCCCTGTTCGGGGCGAGCTAAACCCAGAACGTCTTATTCTCGCACAAGGGGCAATCCAAAAGGTAGGAAGACTCTCTGTGGGCTGCCGACGCTTCCCACCCAGGACCAGCATAGCCTAAGAGGCTGTCCCGAAAATGGGGGGGCGGCGGTGCAGACCGTGGCAAACCCTTCGGGTTTCCCAAAGGGCCTGTTTTATTAGGGTTTTTGGCAGTCTTGGGGCCGCCGGTTGGAGGTTACATCCGGCTAGTTTGACTGTATCTACCGCCGGGCCCCCTACCAGATGGAGGGGCGAAAAATCGGATCGAACACCACAGATTGTGGTCGTTGTTCCCGGTGGATACAGCCAAGCTAGAAAGGGAATTTCGGGACAGCCTCTAAGTGCAAAACCAGCCTGGATTCTGGTTCCGCAGGAATGCCTCCTCACCATTCGGCTAGAGAATTACCTATTTCTTTTCTAGCTCGAAGGGATTTTTGGCGGTTTCTTTTTCGGCCGGTTTTTCTTCAGCCGGTTTTTCCGAAGGGGCCTCTTCCTTGGGCTTTTCGGCGGGTGTCTCTTGGGTTTCCGGAGCGGGTTTCTCTGCCTTTTCAGCGGGCTTTTCCTGAGCTTCTGGTTTTTCGGCAGGTTTTTCTTCTTTCATGGCCGGTTGTTCAGCCGGTTCGGTAGGTTTTTCGGCCGGTTCGGCCTTGGGGTTTTCTTCTTTAGGTTCTTCCTTGGGCATGGCCTCCTTCGGTTTTTCTTCCGGTAAGGTGGTAGGCAATTCTACTTTCGGCTTTTCCGGAGGAGTTTCCTTAGGTTGTTCTTCCTTAGGGGTTTGTTTGGGGGTTTCCTCAATCGGCGGCGTAATCTCCGGCAATTTAGTGGCGGGGACTTCCTCTGTCGGCTTTTCCTTTTCCGGGGTGGGTGTTACCTGGGTTTTGGCCTCATGTTTTACCTTTTCTTTGGGCGGCTGGGGTTTGGGCTTTTCCCCACAGCCCATCAGAAACAACCCCAACACTACCAAGGGCATCCACCATAAGCTCAGCTTCCTCATCGTTCCTCTCCTTTCCAAAAAGAGACCATCTTAATTAAAGGACACCGCGAACTTTTAACTTTCCTGTTTGGCCTAAAAGCTCCCGGAAGTGGACTTCCGGGAAAACCCAGACTGACCCTTCAGAGATTTTCCTTAATATACCCGATTTTTTGGGAAGGGCTAGTCCCCCTCTGGAAAATCCCATCTCTCGGCCGGTGCCATCGCTTTCCCTCCAGAGCGACTTCGGGGAATACACCTGCCAGAAGCCCCCATCCGCGGTCCAGGGCTCTGTTGGCCAGACGAGCCCGGAAGGCAAACCCCCAGGGGAAGGGAAACCAGGGCATAAAGCCGGTGGGGGACAGAGGAGAAACAGCCGGCCTATTTGCCTGGCTCGGCTCCATCCCCCCTGCTGGGCGGGATCCAAACAGTGGTTTGGTCTTTGGTACGTTGGACGGCTGCCAGGCGACAGCCGGCAGGCACTCCGGAAAGATCAGGCCGACGAATCCCCTTGGGATCATAAAGTACTTCGTGTCGGACTGCCTGCTGGGTCCACCCTACCCCCACCAAACTGCCTTCCCAGAAGGGTTCCAATGGCGGCATGGTTTGCCCTTGCCGAAACGGCCGTAAAACGGTGAAGAAAAAAATCTCCTTTTCTTTGGTGATGTTGGAGGCCGTCAGGTGCCATTGGTTTGCCGCACCGTTTTCCGGCGGGGGAGTGAATCGATCGGTCTGCCGAAATTCCAACGGGGCGGGGGCCAAAAAACGAACCTCCATCTGCGCCGGGCCTCGCCGAACCAACACAGTTTGTTTTTCCGGCCAAAGCTGCATCTTTTCCAGGCTGTGCAGATGCCATTCAAACCGGGTCGGTTTCGGGGCTTGCAGCTCATCGATGATCACAAAAACACCTGGTCGAATGTGCAGAATATGCCGATGGAACCGTTGTAACTGTTTGCCGTAGGCCGTGGAGGCGTCGCCCAGGGCATAGTCATATTGGGCGGTGGTGGTGAAGGCCAGGATTCGGCCGGCGCCGGCTATGGAACGAACCGTCTGCCCTTGGCCGCCCTCCAGGGTGATGGAACAGGCCGCCTTGGTCTGTCGGGTCCATTGGTGATGATGCGGCGAGTTGAAGTAGGGGTAATATCCGGAGGCGATGGCCAGCGCCTGCCCGAACGCCTCGATAGCAAAGGCATTTTGATCGGCATGGGCATGGCTGATGGAGCCGAGCGGGCTGCTGCGGAACAGTAAATAGATGTTCTCTTTTGGATCAGCAAGCCGAGTGTGCATAGCGACTAGGCCCACGCCAGGAAAATAGCGAGCTTGGGGCAGGTGCGAGGGCGGCTGGGCGGGAAGTTCTGGATCGTACAGCAGAAATCCCAAAGGTCCCCGGCCGGGTCCACTCCGAATCGTCTCCGCATACCACCGTGCATAGGGATTCTGGAGCAAGGCAGCAAAAGCATACATAATCTCCCCGGAATCCGGCCCGGGAGGGTATTCATGCCCATCCCCAAATGGACTATGCCGGGCATAGGGCGGATTGGCATAGAGCTTATAATACACGGTGTTTTGGAAAAAAGGTTTTTCCAATAGGTTCACTCCGGTGGCATTTCGCAAAGCCACTGCAAAATGCAGGGCAAAATCCATATAAGCGGTCCAATAGGTGGGGCCTTCGTTCCATCCGCCGTCTTCTTCAGCCCAGGCCGGATACACCGACCAAAAAAGCACCAGGACATAATGGAGCCAATCCGGGGCCTCCGCCCATTCGTGGAAAAAGGCCAAGCAAGCTTCCCCTAGAAAGGCCAAGTCTCGGGCGGCATGGCTATGGAACGGTCGGCTTTCAAAAGGCAAGGCCCGGAGCCGCTGGTAAAATTGTTCCGCCCGGCGTTTCATGACTGCTTCGACCTGTTGGCGCTGTTCCGGGCTGAACAGGTCCCAAGTCCAGTCATAAGCCCGTACTCCCCGCTGCATCATCCACATGGCCGGTTCCGGATTGTGCGCCAGAGCGGTCGAGCCCTCCGGGTCCCAACGGAAAAAGTGGAGGATGCGGCGTTTGGCTTCCAGGCCAAAGCGCCGTTGCCCGGTCAAAAGGTATGCAAGGGCACAAGTTTCCATGGCATCCATGGGCGGCCGAGTGGCCCGGAAGATCTTGGCAAACTCGGCGTCTCGGGCAGGCCCCTGGGCCCGAACAAACGGCGGCTCTTCCGGCAACGGTTCACCCACGGCCCGCTCCGCATCCACCCAAAGCCGCTCGTATTGGTCTGGCATCGTATATGGCACGGTGGCCCGAAGTTTGGTAATCCGTTCCGGCGAAAACAAAAGCCGAGGCCGAGCTGGCCGGATACGCTCCCGAAATCGGCTCACCTCCGGCAATGGCCAACTGCGGGCACCCGCCACAATGGTAAACTGCCGGGTGCGGGACCAAACCATCTGACCCGTTTTGTCCCGCACTCCTACCCGCCAAAACCATCGTCCTTCGGCCAACGGCCAGGTAGGTACATACACGCTCCTAGGTACCTCCACCCACCAGCCGGTGGACGAGTTAGAATCCCCCCCGGCATCAGACGGCTCAGAAGCCGGCTTCAGATCCGAAAAATCTTCGTTTCGGGAGACTTCCAGACGATAAAGTCCCCCCTGATCCGGCACCGGCAACCAGACAAACGCCGGCGGCGTCAGGTTCAACCGGACCCCATCGGCCGGGGCAAACGGCTTTTCGTTCCACTCCGGCTGTCGCTCTAGCCCCTGGTGAACTTCCGAGGGCCTCTCCGTCCGGCGCCAGGTCCCCCACCATCGGCCGGCGCAGAGCAGTCCCACCACAATCAAAACAATCCCTCCTATAACTACCGGTCTTCTTCGGCACACGGCAGACCTCTGCAGCTTCGGACAGGGAAAAAGGATAGGTTCTTTTTTAACCTATCGTAAATCGGCCCCCATGCCCAGAGGCCGGACCGCCTCACTAGCCCAAGAGAGTTCATTGGTTTAGGGGAACGATTTCGCCGTACGCAGACCAGTTGCCAAAGGGATCAGCGATGCCGCTGGGCTGCCGATTTCAGGAGAGCCTCTCAGCCCACGCCGAAGCCCAGCCGGGGAAAAACCAGGATCAGCAGCTCTGGCGGGGCCGGGCAGAGAGGGTTTCCTCCGCCAGGCCGACATATTCCGGTGGTTCAGGGGAGATCGGCGAACGGGCCAATTGGCATCACCGGTTCAAAAGCATACAATACAGGAAGAAGGGGTGTGCCCTGGAAGCCGGTCTGGAGGCGGGGGCTAAGAGCACTAAAGTTCATCCAATGTTCTACGGAGCCTCAGCCGATCTGGGGAAAGACGGGTTGCGGGAGGCGGGCCATTGCCTTCCTGGAGGAGGAAGGTCGCATGACTCAGATTGTCCGGCAGCCGCCGGAAGCTCCGGTCCGTCCGGACGGCATCAAACCGGCCGGATGGTGGCATCGGCATGAAGACGGACGCCGAATTGTCTGCGATCTGTGCCCCCGGCATTGTGTGTTGGAGCCGGGCGCTAGGGGCTTTTGTTTTGTTCGCCAGCACCTGGACGGTCAACTGGTAACGACCACCTATGGCCGAAGTTCCGGCTTTTGTATCGATCCGATCGAAAAAAAGCCGCTCCATCATTTTTATCCGGGCAGTGCCTCGCTATCGTTCGGGACGGCCGGTTGCAATTTGGGGTGCAAGTTTTGCCAGAACTGGTCGATCAGCAAGGCCCGGCAGGTGGACGCGCTCTGCGAGCAGGCCTTGCCGGAGCAGATTGCCCAAACGGCCCAGCGCTATGGATGCCAGAGTGTTTCGTTCACCTACAACGAGCCGATCATCTGGATCGAATATGCCATCGACACGGCCCAGGCCTGCCACCAGCGGGCCGTCCAGACGGTAGCGGTTACCAACGGATATATCAGCGACGAGGCCCGAGCGGACTTTTTCGGCTGCATCGATGCCGCCAATGTGGATCTAAAAGGGTTTACGGAGGATTTTTACTGGAACTATACATCTGGCCATCTCCAGCCGGTTCTCGATACCCTACGCTATCTTGTCCGCCAGACGCAGGTGTGGGTAGAAATTACGAATCTGATCATCCCGGAAGCGAACGATAACCCCCGAGAAATAGAACAGATGTGCCAATGGATTTTTAACGAGCTGGGGCCGGAGGTTCCCGTGCATTTTACGGCGTTTCATCCGGATTTTCGGATGTTAGATCGTCCGCCCACGCCGCCGGCGACGCTGAAGATGGCTTACGAGATTGCCAAGCGGGTTGGCCTCTATTATGTGTATCTCGGCAATGTGTATGATCCGGAGCGGCAAAGCACCTATTGCCCACAATGTGGTCAAATAGTTATCGGCCGGGACGGCTACGAGATCACCCATTGGGCTTTGCGGGAAGGCGGTTGCGCGCACTGCGGCCGTCGGATTGCCGGTCGGTTTGGTCCCAGGCCGGGCGATTGGGGCGGACGACGTCAACCGGTGGATATTTCATGATTTCGACGGTATCCCCCGCCCAGCCCTTATCACCTGTAGGGGGTAAAAATCGGTAGGCCCTCGATAGTTTGGGGGATTGCTTCCGGTGGATGCAGTCCGCTTCATCCAAGCCCCCGCCAAGCAGGAAACGTTCGGATAAAAGGATTAATGTTTTCGGGATATTTTACCTGTTAATAAATACATTGGCTTCAGGAGGAGCGGTGATGGGCTCTGCTAATGAAAATAGCTCGGCCGCATGCCCTGAGGAGCCGACCGGCCCCCAGCCCCTCGTGCCGCAAAAACCAGAACTTTCCGAACCGCAAAAGCAGGCCCTTTTTGAGGCGGTGGCCTGGCAGGTAGCGGCCGCCGTCTGCGGTTGGCCCATGCCCCCTCTGGCGGACCGCCTGCCCCAACTGGCCGACAAACCGGTCTTCGGTTCCTTTGTGAGCTTGAAACGGGCCAAGCAGTTGCGCTCCTGTTGTGGCTATCTGGGCGGCGAAATCTTGCTGGCCGAAGCAGTCCAACAGGCAGCCATCCGCGCCGCCAAAGACGATCCCCGATTCCCTCCCATCGAGCCGGAGGAATTGGATCGGCTCCATATGGACGTGTGGCTTCTGTGGAACATGGAGCCGGTGCCCGGCCAGGGAGAACAGCGCTGCGAAGGGTTTGAGATCGGCCGCCACGGCTTGCAGGTGGTGCGGGGCGATGCCCGGGGATTACTTCTGCCCAGCGTGGCTGTGGAACACCATCTGGACGCCCGGCGATTTCTGGAACAGGTGTGTCTAAAGGCCCATTTGCCGCCGGATGCCTGGAAGGACCCTTCCACCAGCGTGTTCCGGTTTGAGGGATACGCGATTTCCGGTCCGTTCCCACTCCGGGTTCGGCATCCGGTGCAAGCGGGCCGATTCTATCCTGGCAGCCCGACCGAAATCCAGCACGAACTGGATAGCCTGTTGGATGGGCCGACAGTCCCGCTCCAGCGGTGCCGGGCGGTTTTGGTTCCTCATGCAGGCTGGGTGTTTAGCGGCCGGGTGGCCGGGGCGGTGCTCCGACAGGTGGAGTTTCCTGATCGGGCGATGGTGTTTTGTCCGGCACATACCCCGGGGCTTGCTCGGTGGGCGGTTGCCCCGCATGACATCTGGATTTTGCCCGGGGGCGGAGTAGCTTCTGATGCCCACTTGGCCCGCCAATTGGCCGAAGCCGTCGAGGGCTGGCAACTGGACCCCACCAGTCATCAGTACGAACATGCCATTGAAGTGCTTTTGCCGTTTTTGGCCCGGCTGGCGCCCCAGATGCGGGTCGTGGGGGTGGCTATGTTGGGCGGGAAATGGGCGGAACTTCAGCAATTCGCCGACCAGTTGGCCCGCTTCCTCCAGAGCCTGCCGCAACTCCCCCTTCTGATCATCTCCAGCGACATGCACCATGAAGAACTGGCCGGCGACGCCCAGACCCGGCGACTGGATCGCCTTGCGCTGCAAGCCCTCCAGGCCTGCGATCCGGAACTTTTGTACCGTACCTGCCTAGAAAACCATATCGCCATGTGCGGCATGCGACCGGCCGTCTTGGTCCTGGAAACGTTGCGCCGGATGGAGCTATTGCAATCCGCCCACCTGGTGGCCTATGCTACCAGTGCCGAAACCGAGCTGGGCCGAGACGCACGCCGTGTGGTGGGCTACGCCGGAATGATCTTCCAATAACGCACCACCCCATGGGGCAAAAAAAATTCGGAATACCTCCGGCGGGAAAACCCCAGTTCTCTGCCCGACGGATCAGCACCCGGCGCCGCAAACCGCCTCTTGCCTCCCGAAGCCCAGACAAAGAAAAGCAACATGTTGTTTCCATCGCCTGACGTGGGATAAACTTGCTAACACTTTACTCGAATGCAGTGCCCCGATGTGTCGTTCCTGCACCCCACGTGTCATTCCTCCGCAAGCAGGAATCCAGAAAATATCTAAACTTCCCGCGTGCCTAGCAGAAACACCGTGGCAGGTACCCAGTAGCCCGGATTCCCGCTTACGCGGGAATGACCCGGGTGAGGGCTTTTAGCAAAATGGCTGCGGCTTTATTCGGCGAAAATGTCACAAAATGTCACACATGTTCTTCTTTCCGAAAAGGAGCAGACCATGGTTAAGCAACCTCACAGGACCCGGCGGCAGTTTCTGGCTCAGACAAGTGCAAGTGTTGGCCTGCTATTGGCTCCGTCTAGCGGCGGTTTCAGCGCCGAACAAACCAAGGAGGCTCTGGTTGGGGAAACCGACCATTTTTGGTACCGGGTTCCCCTGACCGGCCCTTATGTCGATAGCCAACGGGAAAACAAAGCCTTCGGATTCACCGACGATGCGATCTGCGTTTCGGAGGATAACGGCCGGACCTGGCCCCACCGTCGGCCTTTTGACCAGGCCCGGCATATCACGTTCAGTTGCATCCTGAAAAATGGACTCATCCTGTTTGCCACCCAGAATCGGCTCTTCCGAACCACCGACAAACTGGACCAGATGGAAGAAATCCGGGTGAAAAACCCAGACGGTTCCGACTATCTGCCCCACACGCCGCAGAACCCTGAGCATCCCGGCTGGTATTTTCTGAGTTTAACCGGGGTCCACACTTGGGAGGTGGACGGACGAGAGATGCTGGTCTGGGGCAACTACGGCAATGTGCGGGGCGGAGCCACTCCGATAAACATTTATTACTCTGCCGATGGCGGCCAGACCGTGAAAATCGCCTATGCCTTTGGCCAGAACCCCCACTATCGGGACAACGGCACTCCGGGCGGCGGCCCCACAGGCGCCCTGCTGGGCAACCCCAATAATCCGGTCATCTGTCGCCATGTCCACTGTGTGGCCTACAACCCGGACGAACGAGCCTTCTACGCCTGCACCGGCGACGCGAACCAGCCCGAAGGTTTCGAATGCCACTGGCTCCGGGGCATCTACGATCCGCAAAAAGACCAATGGACCTGGAAGGTGCTCGTCTCGGCCAGTCTGAACAGCCGGTATAAATGCGGCGGGATCAATTTTGTGGACGGCAAAGCCTACTGGATTAGCGACGCCAATGGGCCGCTGCCGCATGACCGGGGACTGTTTCGGGCCGACCCGGCGGACATTCCCAACCCCAAAGCCCATACCATGCTCTTTAACCCCAAGTACGAATGTGCTAATATGATCATTCAGGATGGGGTGATTTTGGCCGCTCATTATGCCACGGCTTCGCCCTTTACCTGCGGGATCATCTTCTCGCCGGATATGGGCAAAACCTGGGCCGAATATGACCTGAAACAGCTAGGCAAACGCTCGCCGGTCCGGTTCAACCGCAAAAACGCCGACGGTTGGTTCCGGGCCGATTTGCGCACCGGCTGGATCGACCGGGGGGAAGTGATCTTCATCAAACCGAAAACCCAAGCCGCCAAAACGGACGCATAAAAAACCTGAAGGCATCCTGGAGAAGAAATATCCAGATACCCCAGAAGGCTCCGCCAAAAATCAACCGGGTACTTGTTGTAACCTCTTGATAGGCAAGGGTTGCTCTTTTCAAAGGCGTTGAAATTGCCTCTTCATAACTTTCTTGCCCAAGAAGAGGTGAGAACTTTTGTAATACTTTAGCTTGACGGTATCTACCGGAAGTCATTACCACAATCTGTTGGGTTGGAGCCGATTCTTACCCCCTACAAGTTGTGGGGCTTGGCCGGGTAGATACAGTCAAATTAGCCGAATCGAGGGGGCTATGGGTTACTGCCTGTGCAAGCAGCAGTCCAGTACGCCTCTCCCCACCGTGGGAAAGGCCGGCCTGCGCAGCAGGCCGGGTGAGGGGCTAACGTGTCATTCCTGCGCAAGCAGGAATCCAGAAAAAAATAACTGGATTCCCGCTTGCGCGGGAATGACACGGCGTTGGACTGCCGCCTACCCAGCGGCAAGATTGTTTCTTCCGCCTGCCTTGCCGCAATATGGCCTCTTCAGTCGCCCGACCGGCAAGAAAGCATGATTTCTCTCAGAACTCCCCAGCCCCCTTTTAGGGAGCCGGTTCAGTTCCCAGGGTGTGTGCAGCATGGGGGGCCATGCCCCTCTTGCGTGGAGAGCCTCTTTTAAAAATTTTCAAATTGTTTGACTTTTCCGCTCCGCCAAAGCATCATGGATAAATACAAGGAATCTTGGTAGGAAAAGCCAAGAAGGAGGAGAACTGAGCCTGTTTTTACAATCGAACTCGCTCTGTGCACTTGTTGTTTTAGGAGGGGTTGGTTATGAGTCGGTGTGCGTCTGGCTGTTGGGGAGTGATGATCGGGGTTACGGTAGAGGTATTTCTGGGTGGGGTGGCCTACGCCGGGCTGATCGACACGTTCGACCCGCCTAACAGCAATGTAACCGCCACGCAGGCGGGCAGTTCGCCTGGGCCGCAGGTCCTTTCCGGCGGGCCCAGCGGTCAGTATCTCCGCCTGGTCAATGACGGCGTCAATGACCAACGGAATCGCTACAGTTATCACATGACCGATTCAGGTTGGTACGGCACGATGACGGCCCAGTTTGACTTTTCCGGCTATAGTGTGGATCAGGCCGCCGATGGCTTCTCGTTTGCCGTACTGCCCACCAGTGTTTATGGAACCTCGGGAGCCGGTCCCAACCTTTCCGAATCGGCCAATGCGCCGGGTGTGTTTGGCATTGGGTTTTGGGTCTATCCGGCCGGGACCAATCATGTAACCGTGCACTGGAATAACCGGGAGATTGTCCGGTATTATGTGGACCCAGCCAAGGTGAACTTTGCCAACGGCGTCTGGCACCGAGCCACACTCACCATCAACTCCATCGGGCCGGGGGGCAATGTGAAACTGGAACTCATCGGCAACGTCAACGGAACGCCCCAGACGGTAACCGTCTTTGATAAGTATTTTTACGGCCCATCCGGGTTTGAAAACCGGGTGCAGTTTTCCGGCCGAACCGGCGGGGCCAATATGGATGTCAATCTGGATAATATCCAGGTGACTTATTCCAATCCGATAACGCCGTTAAGTTCCATCTCCGTACCGGCCAACACGCTCCAACAGGATTTCGACCATCTGGGGACGACGCATTTTGTGGCCAATCAGTACGGGTCGGCCCCAGGGCCGCAGGTGTTGCCCGGCCAGGGGGTGGGTTCTTCTAGACCGACCAATTACCTCCGCCTGATCCAGCAGACCAACAACCAGCTCAATCAGATTGCGTTTGATCGGGTGGCTACCGGGCTTTATCAGCGGATTGAGGCGGAGTGGGATTTTTCGATCCTGGCCGGGGCCGACGGCGGGGCGTTTGCCCTGCTCAATACCGGTTGGGAGGGCATCAGCGGACCGGTGTCCAACCCTAGCCCTGCTTGGGAAAATCCTTGGTTTACTACCGGCTTTGCCATCGGTTTCGATGTATATCCGAACATCTATGATATTTCGCTCAATTGGGCTGGTCAGGAGGTTGCCAAAGTAAGCTCCTATGATTACCGGGGAACGGACTTCCGCCACGCTTCAGCCGTCATCGACTTTGTTAGCGGCGGGGCCAATGTCTCCCTTTCCATCACTGCCCCTGGTGGGGTGACCACCCCGATTTTCACCAACTATTTCATCCCCGGGATGACGCCTTACGAAAGCCGGGTGGCCTTCGGCGCACGTACCGGCGGCCTGAACACCAACTTCGACCTGGATAATATTGTGGTCCGTTGGCTGAACCCCGTTGCCGAACCGACCGATCCGTTCCATTGGCGGGGCATTACCGGCGATTACTACGACAACACCAAATGGACCAACAACGTCCTGCCCACCGGCAACGACCATGCGGTGATCGACGTGGGCGTGGCCACCGGCACGGTAAATCTCCAAGGCACAGGTAGTCTCACCGTAACCGGCTCCGGCGGCCTGAACGCCAGCAGCCTTCAGGTGGCCGGCGCCCCCGGTACGCAAGGTACGCTGATCCTCAGCGGCAACGCTCAGGTCGTCTCTCAGGGCGATTTCTTCGTCGGTAATGGCGCCGGCGCTTCGGGCAATGTCTCCATCAGAGAAAACGCCCGGCTTACCGTCAACGGAACCTACACAGTGATTGGCCGGGGCGGACTGGGCCAGGTGGTTCAAAACGGTGGCACGGTGAGCCTGAAGCGACTGTTTATCTCTGAGTTTACCGGCTCGGCCGGCTCGACGTACACGATGAATGCCGGAACGCTCACCCTCAGCCAGCGCATGGAAGTCGGCCGCAGCGAACTGGGCACCTTCACCCAAACCGGCGGCGTGGTCAATGCACTGGCCGTCGAAGCCTCCCCGGACGATTTCAGTATCATGATCGGCCGGTATGGGCCGGGCGTCTATAACCTCCAAGGCGGAACGCTCAACGTCGGAGTGCTTCGCAAAGGCAGCGGCGGCCAATTCAATTTCACCGGCGGTCGGCTCAACGCCCAGCGGGTGGAGTTTGATCTAACCAATGCCGGCGGTATCCTGGCCCCAGCCGACACGGCCATCGGGACAACCACCCTCGTCGGCGCCTACACCCAGACCGCTGCCGGTACTCTGGAAATCGACATCGAAAGCCTCTCCCATTTTGATACCCTCTCGGTGCAGGGCAATGCCACCTTGGCAGGCCAAGTGCTGGTCGATCTCTGGGGAACCTATTCGCCTGGACTGGGCGAGGGGTTCAACATCCTGACGGCCACCGGCACGATCGACATTACCGGGCTGACGGTAAGTGGCGATCCGCCGGTGAACAGCCGCTGGCTTTTGAACGTGCTGGACGCCCCCGGCGGCGGCCAAATCCTCCAACTCCAAGCCGCCGTCCCCGAACCCAGCAGTTTGGCCCTGGGTGCCCTAGGCTTGGTATTACTCCTGCTTAGCCGGTGGTGCCGGCTACCAGCCCGAAAATAACCCCCGGCTAGGAAAACTCCCGGCCAATCCCCTCCACCCTCTTCCCCTAAACCACCGGTTAGAGGGACCTCCGGTCGGTAAGAGAGTGTCTCACCTCGCCCTCCCAAGGGCCAAGAGTTCAGGACCTATTGACCGGGAGATTCACGGGGGCTAGGGACCACTGTATTCCTTCGCACGAGGGCCATGAAAGCTCCCCCCTTTACCAGGAAGAATTACTTTCATGGGGAAGCATTGCCGGAGGCGGGAGCCGGGGAAGAGGGGCGCAGGTGAGCGAGGATTCGCTCGGCCAATTGCTGCACTAAGAGGGGTTCGCCGGCTTGGACTTTCCGGCCGATACGCCGGCCGATCAGCCAGGCCCCGACGGTCAGGCCCAAGGCCACTGGCCCGCTCAGTCCCAGGGCGGCCGCCAGCAGTTTGCCCATGGTCCAGCCTAAAGAGCCGTCGGCCAGTTTCTCGGCCAAAAAATCCTGCACATACGCCCGGATGGTTTCGGGTGCGGTGTGTGCACCGGCGGCCTGGACCTTTTCCAGGCGGGCCTGGATGCGGTCGGGCAGGCTGCCCAGTTCGCCAACCAATTGTTGCACCGCCTGCCGAAACAGCGAGGCGGCTGCCAGGTTGTCTGCGACGCCCGGTTGGAGCGATTGGCCTGCCGATGGGACCGCTTGCTCTGCCGGTTTGACGCCGGGCTCTCCGCCTCCGCGCGGGACATTGCTGGACGGGTTGGAGCGGGCTGGCTGGCCAGGCTGACCGGCCCCGCTTAACAGCTCCAAAATCCGATCCAGCCGGGATTCGATTCGGCTTAGATCAGCAGCGGAAATCCCCCCGGACACACCCGGCACCGGAACCGGACCGCTCGGACCACCGGCCGGATTGGCGGGGCTGCACGGCGGATTAGCCGGCGCCCGATCGCTCGGCCCTCGATGGGCCGGGTCATTCTTGGCATTCCACGGCAGCAGATACCGGCCCGTTTGCTGCAAGAAGCGATCTACCCGGCCGCTGTAGGTGCCGCTGACGGATCGGCCATCGGTTCCCCAAAGGATGGCCACCAGTTCGCCCTGACTGTTGAAGATCGGGCCGCCGCTATCGCCCTGGCGTGCTCGGCCGGTAATTTCCAAGGTTTCCCAGCCGGTCGTTTGGGCGGTTTGGCTGTATCCGACCACCCGGCCTTGATTGCACCAGTATCGGCCGTCCGGCCCGTAACCGCAGCTTTGGACCGGTTCGCCCGGCTGGGGCGGTGTGCCGGCCACCCGGACCGGCTCGGCCGAGGGGCGGGCAATCACCAGGGCCGCTAAATCCCCCGCCCTGTCCTGATGCACCAACCTCGCCTCAAACGCCTCCCCGTCCGGAAACACCACCGTAACCTTACCCAGACCCTCTCGAAACAGATGCTGACAGGTGATAATAAGTCCATATTCCCCCTCTTTATCCACCAGCACCCCCGTGCCAAGAGCCACCAGCCCACCCCAGAGGCGATGGATCACCCGGCAAACGGCTGGATGGGCCCTGGTATTCGGAAATTCCTGGTCCTTGGGCAAAGGACAACTTCCGCTAGGACAGCCGGGGCCGGACGTTGGCCTGAACAATTCCTTATCTACCCAGCCCGTCTGGCCAACCGGTTCCTCCGTCCATCCGGCAGGTGGGGGCAAAGCGGCCGGATCGCCCAAGCCAGCGGCCAACGCCGACCCGCCGGCGTTCCATAAACATGTAAACACCCACCCCCATCCTAGCCACCAACAGGTCCAAAAGGCACATCGCATGGATTCTGCTCCTTTCATCCGGGAATAAGGCCTTGGACTGCATCGATCCGGCTCGGCCCCTACACGGTGGAGAGGCTATGAATGGAACCGAACACCACCGATTGGGGCAGGTTGCTGCTGGAGACAGTCCACGTCAACCGATTCGGGATGGCAGAGAATCGGCACTCCAGCTATCGCCGTTCTGCGCCTTTAATCCGGGAGTAAGGTAAACCGATACCGGAACAAGGCCGATCGTGCTAAATCGCCCGGCTCGGTAAGGCGATCCGGCAAATTCGGTGTCGGATCCGCGCCAGCCAGTCGATACGCCCATACCACCGCCTGGGAACAGAACATAGGTTCCAAGGGCATGGGGGGTAAAGGACCGGCCCATCGCACCGGAGGGTCTTCGGTCGGCGGCGGCAGCAGCCAGCGTAGGACCGGCCAATGCCGCACCATCACCCGCCAAAGCGCCTTCCAGCCGTAGGGCGTGCCGGTAAGCCGCCGCATCGCCCGCACGGCCAACGAGCGATCCACCTGCTGCGGGCCCACCGGCCGAAGGGCGTAGACATCCCATCGGGCCGGACATAGGGCCACCTGATGGGAAAGGCAGACCGCCCGGCCCCCGCGCCCCCAGACCATCTCCAGGCACATGAGGTCCTGGTTCCACCAGGCGGCCATGGCGGCATGGACATACACGCTGCGGCCCCCGGCGGCGATGAGCCGATGCACCCAACTTCGCCCCCGACGCAAAAGCAACAGATCGCCACTTCGGATCTGTCGCCGGGCTTTGCTGTAGGGAATTTGCCGAAACGGAGCCGAGTCCATATCCCAACCTGTTAATGTATATATTTACATATTCCGAAGGAAAACCTCTTCCACCCAAAACGATTCAGGGAAGGCACCCCCTGCCAAAAGCAGGAAACGCTTGTCCGTTTTCGTCCGGCAGATAGAACTGCCGTCCGGTTTTGGCCTGCAAAACCGCCACTTACCCTAGCAAATCAGAAGCCCATTGGCCGTCCTATGGAACTTCGCAAATGGTAGAGACACTCACGTCCACGGTGCTGCAGCCCGCTTGTGCCTCTTGCTTTTGCGAAGGCAGTCGCAGTGCGTTGTCGGGGAGATGCGCTCCCCCATTCGCATATACTGAACAGTAATATATCAAATGGAAGAGCGCTTTGCAAGAGGAGAAGTGAACACTATTTCTGCAGCGGAAGAACCCGTCTCTTCCGAACTAACCAAACCGGACCAAACAAGTCCTCGGATTACTCCTCCAATTGGCCCCGAATGGTAAAGACCACCCGGACGATCTTCTTGGCCGAAAGATCATAATGAACATAAACTTTTAGCCAGCGGGTCACCAGCCGATGATGGCTCGGCAACGTGTCGATGGTGCCTTCCAGGACCAGGAGTCGGCCCTCGGGCGAAAGGCCCGTCGGCTCCAAAACGGTCTTTTCCAACGGCGGCACCGAACGATACCCAGCCATCTGGTTTTGCGCCCAGCGGGAAAGTTCTCGCACCTTTTCCGGCGTTACCCATTTCGCATAGCGGGGTGCCAGTTTCTGCCAAAGTGCCTGAGCTTCCTGTTGGCCCTTGGCGGCCTGGGTGATTTGATTATCTGTCCACTTATTCCGCATAATCCAACCGTCCGGGCCGACCGAATAGCTCATTTCCGGATGGAACTCCATCGGCGGAAGCGTCGGCTGTTCTTCCGGGGAGACCGGCTTTTCCCGTTCCGATCGGCCCGCCACCGAGGAGCTTGACGGAGCCGATTTTCCTGAGCCATCCGGCGGCGGCAGGTTTTCCGGTTTCCGGCCGGAAGTGGATTCCGGTTGGACGGCCTCGGCCTCCGGGGAGGTTGTCGGGGGGCTGGCCCGAAGGGTAATCTCATATAGATGGACCTCATACGGGCCGAAACGGTCCTGGAACGCCCCGTTCTGAATGGGCAGCCTCCGGTTTTCGCCCAGCACCAGCACCTGGACGCCGTCGGCTCCCAGAGGCGCCCGAAGCCGAAATTGGGCCTGCACTGGGGTAGGCTGCATCCGGACGGCAAAAATGTACATGTTGTTTTCGTACACCTTTGCCGTCCAGGCGATCGGGGTTGCCCCCAGAAGGCGGGCCATCTCTTCGTCCACCTCGGCCGGTTGGACCGCCACGGCCACCAAATCCCGCCGATCTGGAGTCCACAACACCGGGGCCAACTGGTGGATTTGGCGGTTCAATTGGCCGACGGCCTCGGCCATTTCTTGGTCGGCCAAAAGAGCCGCCTCCACAAACTGGGGCTTGAACTGATGGCAAAAATAGATGATGCCCTGGGAGCCGAAGATGAGCGACATCCAGACCTCGGCTTTTACTTGTTGGGGGGTGGGTTTGACCTGGAGGTTGCTGATGCGGGTGGTTTCGATGCAGTTCCAGACGACCCGGTCTGGGCCGGCCCATTGGCGTAGGCGCTGGACGCCCCGGGGCACATACCAAAGTTTACCGGCGACGGCCGGTTTTGGATGGACAACTGGATAAATGTCGAATGAAACAATGTCGCCCCCTTGCACGTAGAGGGGATAATCTTCCGGATGTCGGGAGCGGACGCCCCGACCGTGCCAGTCGTCCCATGCCACCGCCTGTCCCAGATTCAAAAGGACCGGTCGGCTGGGGTCCCGCCGGCGGATTTCTTGGTACCGTTGGACGACTTTTTCTGGCGGCACCGGCGGGCCGTACCCTTTGCCGCCCGGAAGCGGCTGGGCGTTGTCCGGTTCGTCGTCCTGAAGCCAACCGACAATCAGTTTTTCCTCCCGATGGGCCAGGGCGTAGTCGTTCTGCTCGCAGATGACGGGCATTTGATGACGGCGCAGTTCAGCCAATTGGGCCTCGGTCGGCCCCTTCCAAAGGCCCACATACAGGGCAATGCCGATTTCTTTATATCGACCGGCGTTTCGGGGGTCCTGCAGCCAAACGGCAATCGGAAACTGTTTGGGATCTTGGAACGGTCCGTTCGGCCATCGACGCTGGAGCTGCTGAAAAGCAGCAGGCGGCTCTTGAGCCGGGCAAACCATTTCGCCAGGCACGCCCAGAAGCCCAAAAAGCCCCAAAAGCCAAAAGCCCACTTCAAAAAACGCCAACCTGCTCCCTGGAGAATTGTTGCCATGGTTTTTCTGGCCGGAGAATCGGGCTGGAGATCGGTCCATCAGTTCTCTCCTTAGGGAACCAGGGGCAAAATGGAAATTTATATAGGTGCCGAAAGGGATTTTACCTATCATCCCTTCCTCGAGGCTCTCCCCGAAGGGATAGCCGGGCGGCGGCCCCGACTGCTTTGCCCACCGTTCTGCTTTATCCAACTCCCGTCTTGTTTGGGGTTTGGTGAGGCTTAAAGGCCGCCGATCGGCGGTACACCCGGCTAAAAACGGCATTTCGGCACAGCCTCTTAGACAGGCTAAACCGACAGGTTAGGCAAAGACAATAGAGGGTACAAAAGAATCGTATCTCGTCCGGTGGGCTTGTGGCCCAGTTTGGAGCCGCCTGGCCGAGCAACTGGCCCGCTTATTCGCCGAAGACGGTAACCACGATGGTGCGTTGGCGGGGCCGAACGTCGCATTCCAGGTGGAATATCTGTTGCCAGGTTCCCAGCAGCAGTTTTCCGTCGGCCACTGGGGCCGTGATGGCCGGTCCCAGGCAGGTGGCCTGCAAGTGGCTATGTCCGTTGCCGTCGTGCCAGGTTTGTTCATGGGCATACTGTCGGCCGGGTGGGACAAGGCGGTCCAAAAGGTCGGGCAAATCCTGGCAAAGACCGGGTTCGAATTCGATGGTTCCTATAGCGCCGGTGCTGCCCAGTTGGAAGACATGGACGATACCGGTGTGGATGCCGGAGCGTGCCACCACTTCGGCGACCCGTTCGGTCAGGTCTTGCATATGGCGATGGCCTTGGGTGGATATGATCAAATGTTCCTGATAAACCATAGCCCTCGGACTCCTTGGCATGGAAAGGAAACGCCAGTTCTCTTGGGTATCTGGCCGGCGTTAGCTCCAGGAAAGCTCGATGGGGACAATATCCCTCCCGCCAGGCTTCAGCGAGGGGGATTGGGTGCGGGGGATGGAGGGCGATGTTGGACCGGCTTTGAAGGAGGCGGGGATGTGGTGGGAATAGGAGATCACCGGGAGGAGAACATTTGTATAAGTTGCTCCTCCACCCCCCGGTCCGCCAATACCACCACCGTATCGCCCGGCTGCAACCGATCCTCCGCCCCGGGAACCCAAGCGAAATTCTCCCGGACCACTGCCGCCACCAAACACTGGGCCGGCAACCCCGTCCGGGCCAACACCTCCTGAGTGATCGGAGCGCCTTGGAGCACCTCGATCTCCAATACATCGATGGAGCCTTCCGGCACCAACGGAAGCCGGGACACCACCGGCCCGGTGTTCAAAAACGCCTGCACATGTCGGGCAATCACCTCCCGGGGGCTGACGGCATGGGCAATGCCGAGCTTGCCGATCACGTTGGCATAGTCGGGCCGATTGATGACGGCCAGACAGGTTTTAGCGCCCAATTCCCGGGCTTCGACACAGGCCATGATATTATTTTCATCGTCGCCGGTGCAGGCGATAAACACCTCCGCCCGTCCGATCTGCTCCTCCTCCAGGCTCTGCCGACGGCGGATATCGGTGTGCACGATGTCGGCATGGGGAAGGCGTGTGGACAAAAAATCACATCGCTCTTTATCCCACTCCAAAATGACCACGGAGAAACGCCGGCCCTGCAGCAATTGGGCCAGGTGATAGCCGGTCTCCCCCCCGCCGGCAATAATGATCCGTTGTTTGGGGGGCGGCTGGATGGAAAACATCTCTTTGACCTCCTCAATCTGCTCCAGGGCGCCGATCAGGGTAATCTGATCGCCCACCTGAAGCCGATCTTCTGCCCCAGCAATCCAAATCTTCTGCTCCCGACGGATGGAGCCGATCCGCACCCCCTTGGGCAGTTTCAGCTCCCGAAGCCGCTGGCCCAAAGCCGGACTGGGTTCGGTAATCGCAAAGGCCTGCATTTGCACCTCGCCCCGGGCAAAATCTTCGACTAAAAGCGCCCCAGGATATCGAATCGTCCGCGCCAGCTCCAAAGCAGACAAATATTCCAAACTCAACAGCCGATCTATCCCAAAATGCCGTTGATAGTCAAATGTGCTCAGATCCCGAAAGACCGGCGAATAGACCCTGGCCAGCACCCGGCGAGCGCCCATGGCTTTGGCCAAACTGGCCGCCACAATGTTCACCTCGTCCACGCCGGTTACGGCCAGACACAGATCGGCGCTGCCCACTTCGGCCTGAAAGAGCACAGTGGCCTGAGAGGCAGAACCGGTTAAGGCCCGCACATCCAACTCCTCCCGAACCCGCCGAATACAGTCCGGATCCTGATCCACTACCGTCACATCATGCCGATGGTTGCACAACAACTCGGCAATAGAACTTCCCACCGTTCCCGCCCCTAAGACGACCACTTGCATAACCGGCTCCTTGGCAGGGAAGACATACAACCCCAAAGGGGGATCGGCCGAAAGCAAGAAGGCCTCTGTCCCAAAAAGCCCCCAGCAGCCGCAGAGGCTGTCCCGAAATGGGTAGCCGGCGGCCCCCATTCCTTTGCCCACCGTTCTGCTTTATCCCACTGCCGTTTTATCAGAGTTTTTGTAAGTTTAGGGGCCGGCGGTTGGGGGCGGCATCCGGCAAACAACGGATTTTCAAGCCAGCCTCTCAGAATCCTATGGGCCTGAGGCCTTTTCCTCACAACCATGCCGATACTATCGCCATGATCAGGCCCACCGCCACCATCAAGCCGACAATCCACGTCGCACAGCCAAATGCATGGCGGAAGATCGCCTTCAATTCTTCATGGCGGGTGGCCGCATAGACTAAACTAATGACCACAATGAGCGGCACCGCATACCCAAAATACATCCAACCCAATTGAGCCACCAACACCATAAGCTCCACGAATGCTCTCCTTCCAATAGGATCAGGTCGAGGGGGCTTGATCGGGTTCCGGGCGCTGTGACGGGCAACTCAGAGAATCCGGTCGGTCAGAAGCTGCTGGCTGCGAAGCTCCGGAAGAGGGTTCGGTGTGAGGTTTGGGTTCTTCGGAGGGTTCCTCCCGGACCGGACCAGCCCAGGCGTCGTAAATCGCCAAGATGTTCAAAAGACCGGCGATCATCGTATATAAGGTGCCCAGTTCAAAATAATGATGCAACCTCTTATGCAGATCATCCAAGGTGGGCCGATTGGAACTCCGATCCGACGGAAGCCGAGGGGGCGCCATAAATGATCCCCACAACGGCGCCCGGCCACTGCGAACCCGAAAGGCCTGGATCACAGCCGGCAAGGCCGGCAGCCCTACCCCCGCCTGACACAGAAAATGCAGACGCTGATCCTCCGGATGAAATGACATATAGACGACCCGTCCCCAACCGACCTCCCGGTCCCCACCCAAATAGACTCCATAGACAAAAGTTCCCAAAATACATACCAAAAACAAAATCCCCTTGGCCGTGCGACCCTGATACAAATGCCCTAACCCCGGCACCAACCAGGCCAACAAAGCCGCCAGGGCAGGGTCTTTGAGATCGATCGTCTCCGATGTCTTTCGCTCGGCCTGCGACGCCACTTCGGTCTCCTTCCTCCTGATATCAACCACATTTTCTACGGACCACCAAGCGTGCCGAACATTGCTTCAAATAAGCGGTATGGCCCTACCCTCCCGCCGGCTGGCAATAGATTCCTCCTATTTTCCCTTACCAGGAAGAACAATGCCAGAGGTAGCCGCCTACTCTCCTTCCTTATCCCCGATTTTTAGGTTGACTATATCCACCGGCAGCAATTCCCACCATCTGGGGGGTTCGAGCCAATTCTTCGCCCCTCCAACTTGTTGGGCCCTACCCGGAAATACGTCAAACTAGTGAATATAGTTAAATTGGCGCATATAGCTAAATTAGCATATATAACCAATTTAGTGAATTTAGTCAAACTGGGAGGAAAACTAAGGGCATCTCCAAGGTCGTTTTTGGGCATTCCGTTGGATAGTCCGTTGGATAGAATGATGTTCCGTTACACCCCTAGGGTGCTTCGGGGGTGGAGCCATTCGCCCCTACCTTCGGAGCCATTCCAAAGAGGGGAAAGCATCCCCCAAATCCAAGGAGAAACTCCCTGGGTGGGCTATTCTCGATGGGGCAGAGGTCCGGGCAAAGCGGGCTTTGAGACCACCGGCATGGGCGTAGGCCCTTGAATCCGCTGGGGTACCTCCGGCAGGTCAAAATGATACTCCAACGGCAATCCATAAATCGGTTTCGGTTTCTCCGAAGAATCCGAAGGCTTTGCCCCAGGAGAGAGCTTTCCGGAAATCGGACTGGGTTTTTCCCCAGGTTCTTTGGAGGGCTTGGCAGAGCGGTTCGCCTGGAGGTCTTCTACCGGTTTTTTCCCCACCCCAGCAAGACCATCAGGGGCCTTTTCCCCGAGGCTACCGTGGGCAGCAGCGTTTGGTTGCTTCGGGCTGGGAGCGTCCCTTGTGCTTGCTTCCCCGGGGTTCGGTGCCGGTCTGTCCGCCGGAGCAGGGGGCGACTGGTGGACCAGGCTTTGGTTGTCCACCTGAGAGTTTGCTTGGGGAGGAAGTGGATTTTGTTGCTGTTCCGGCCCTTGGGCTTGGGCGCAGCCAGAACATAAAACGGCCACTATCCCAATCGCCAGGGCCCAGATGACCCTCAAAGATCGGGTGCAAAGCATCTTACCGTTCCTTTGCCTGACAGTCCCCTCCGAAACACCGAGAACCTCTTTTTTATCATACTATAGTGGGGAGGGGTTTCGAATAGGCTGGTTCCAGACTACCCAAAAAGGGGCAAGGGGACTACTCTCTATAGTGGGCCATTCATCGGAACCACCACGAATTGGGGATATGGAGGGGAAAAGAAAAGCACCGGGCTTCCTCATGCACCCCGCCGGGGGATCAAAAAGCAAGATAGAAATTTGGCTAGCAGCTTTGGCGAAGGGGGTTCGGGGGCGAGGAACCCAATGGGGCACCCTCAGGGGGAAAGGTTTTTGGCCGGTTCTGGAGGGGCCGCTCTGGGCTGGGTTTTCGGAGGGGCCAGGGCCATCAGATGGGTTAGTGTTCTTATATACATAACTCCGTCAGCTACGGCCGGTGTGGCATGGGTCCCCTCGCCCAGCGGAAAACGGGCCAGGAGCTTGAACTGTTTTTCGGCGGCCAAAACGACCATCTGGCCATCCCGGCTGATGTTATACAGGCGGTTGCCGACCCGGATAGGGGAACTGAAGTAATCGCCGCCCACCTTTTCCCGCCAGAGCATTTTGCCGGTGGCTGCCTCCAGGCAGCTTACCACCCCGCCTTTATCCGCCCAGGCAAAAAGCAACTCGCCACGGGCAACCGGGGTACACACATACGGCACTGGCAGAGGAACCTCATAGAGAACTTCTGCTTTGGTGCCGGTAGCGGGATTGCCAGGCCGAACTGCCACCATCTGCTTGCCGATCCCGCCTACCCCACAGGCACAAAAAATCATATCTCCGACCACCACCGGTGAACCGACCACCCGATATTTCAGCACCGGCAATTCCCAGAGCGGTTTTCCGGTCTGCAGGTCGATACCGCTGGGCCCATGCGCCCAACTGACCACAATCACTTGCACCGGTCCTTGGGAGGGCCGATACACACAGGGCGTTGCATAGGCGGTTTTTTCTGTCCGGCGGGGGCATTGCCAGCGCAGCCGTCCGGTTTGTGCGTCCAACGCCACCACACTGCTTTGCCCATCCTGCTCATTGGCAACGACCACCAGCCCATCGGCCACCATTGGCGAGGCCCCGAACCCATGCTCCGATTCAAACGCCCCCAGCTCGGCATGCCAGATCGGCTCGCCGTCTTGAAGCCGAAGGGCTTCCACCACATACCGTTTGGGCTGGGCATAGCACCAATAGACCCGCTCGGCGTCCACCGCCGGGGTGGAGGAGGCATAGCTATTGTAGGGGTGCAGATGATGGACTTCTAACGAGCGGCTTTTTTGCCAGAGGATTTTCCCCGTCGGTGCGTCCACGCACAGCAGCCACAACGTGCCGTTCTCCTGGGCCGCCGTGATCCACACCCGCCCACCACAAACAACCGGGGACGAATGTCCAGAACCCGGCAACTGAATTTTCCACAGGTAGTCCTGCTCGTTCCACTGGAGGGGCAGGGCTTCGGCCTCGGCCTGGCCCTGCCCATTAGGACCCCGAAACCGGGGCCAACAGGCCGATTCCGAGGAACGATCGGCTGGCGGCAGTCCGGCTGTCTGGTCTGGGTTGGCCGAGGGGGAGGCCTCCCCCTGATGTGCCGACGCTGCTGCCTGGCCAAATCCTTCTGGCCTGCCCGGCCAACCGGCCAACACCAGGCTTACCAGCATCCACCCCAGCGTGTGAAACGATCGTGGCATGTTGTGGGCTCCCTTTTGGAAAACCGGAGGGACACGGTTGCAAACCAACCTGCTTTCTTCATAATAAGCGGAGTTTGTGGGACCGGCAAGCCGCAAGGGACAAACAACGGTCCTTTTCCCTTGTGGCATTTTACCTTGGGAAACGATTCGTTGGATAGGCAGGCAAGACGTATGGCCTATTGCGTG